>Ga0247814_10000136_pt1 | contig 71006 bp, 60 predicted proteins | sample UWRJL179409R1_FD_179947 | JGI IMG/M metagenome (GOLD analysis project Ga0247814, IMG submission 179947) | Plant litter microbial communities from Arlington Agricultural Research Station in Wisconsin, United States - UWRJ-L179-409R-1 | ecosystem: Environmental > Terrestrial > Plant litter >... | reverse complement strand
ATGCATGAGCGGCAAGGTAGAACAATCGTTATACGAAACAGGACGTGGTATCGAACAGGCCGGCGTAATAGGCGGTGCCGATATGACCACCGAGGCCGCCGTCACCAAACTGATGTATTTATTGGGCCTGTACCAAGACAACAACGAAACGGTAAAAAAACTGTTTAGCACAAATTTACGTGGAGAATTGAGCAACTAACACAAATTTTTCTACTTTTGCCGTCCTTCTGACGTAAGTCTGAAGAAATTGGAGAGCTGTCCGAGTGGCTGAAGGAGCACGCCTGGAAAGTGTGTATACCTCAAAAGGGTATCGAGAGTTCGAATCTCTCGCTCTCCGCAAAAAAAATGCCGCACAAATTCAAAATTTGTGCGGCATTTTTTAATTTATAGCTGAATATAAAAACAGCATAATCTTTTAGAATGAAACAGTTAGTCATAGCCTAGAGCTGATTTTAGCTACAATATGATTTAATAATAACCTGCTATCCCTGAAGATTGGAACACGGCCGGGAATATGAACCGGGGCTGGTGATTAACGGCCATATTCCCGTCATTTACAAATACCGTAAATGCGAAAAACCGTGTTCGCGGAATAACTTCAAGCATCAATCTGCATCAGTACTTATCTTTATATGTTGTACTGAACGTCCAACGTATTTACCAAAGGATATTAAAAAATGGAGGACTTCGATAGGGACAATTACCCTTAACCCTTTTATAACCTGGTCCTTTCTCGAAATCCTCCTTGAGCATGAATGGCCTGCTAGAACCACCCATACTGACCCCTTACTCTTCATTAGTTGTTTTTCTCTCTTGGTTTTTTAGCTCGTTTAATTAATATCTGGTCTAGTTCAATCTGGTTTGCTTCTTCATAGAGGTCTGAGACTTGTATATTAAAAAATTCAGCAATTTTCAAGGCAGTTCGTGCATCAATTATACTGTCGCGATTTTGACGATATCTATCCATTGTAGATGGCGACTTTCCGGTATAGGCACATAATCGAGCCGCTACGATGTGGGGATAATCTTCCTGTTTTAATATCAGTTTTTCAATAACGTTCAGCATTTCCTTTACATTTACTGTTTTTTCGTCAAGTGTGAAGTTTTATCTTCACATACAATAATACAAATTTATTCCTAAAATGGAATAAATTTCCCAAAGAGGAATAAAAGAAATTAACAAGTTATGAACATGGACGGCAAGAAAAGGGCTAAAACCATTGACACTATTCAAATTCCGATTAAGAATCGGCTTAGGAAGGCCATCTTAGAATTAGAGGTCAACATTTCTGTGTTCGCGAAAAAGATTGGCGTTTCGCAAAGTTCGCTTTCTAAATACCTCGGCATGGACAGAGGCCTAAACTTGGATATCATAACGGCCATATATGCCAACTACCCAACCCTTAATATCGACTGGCTAATAACCGGCCGTGGACCGATGCTACTTTCAAATCCAGATTATGGAATTGCAGCAGAGCCTGAACAACATTATGTTACCGCTTCAGAAGTAGACGAACTGAAAACACAATTGATAGAAACCCAAAGATTGCTGATCAAGTGCCAAAGTAGCAAGTAGGCTGCTTGGTATCCTATGAAAATATCGATGCCCAATCCAACTACAGACAGGGAATCGAAAGCTGCATTTTGTAGAAATAAAACTATAGAGAAAAAAATCTTCGGGTCACATTTTGATTATACTCCGTAAAACATTATTATTGTTACCCCTTACCTTAATCTGACAATCAAACTTTGTTTGTTTCAGGCAGATTTATCCACCGATATTTATTTTTAAGAAACTACTCGTTATTCTATGAAAAAAGGTTTTAGCCCTATTTTTGTTATCCTCTTGTTATTAGGGATTTCGGTAAATGCCCAATTTGTGCAGAACAAAGGCCAGGTGCTGGACGTTAACCAAAACCTTCGCCCCGAAGTACAGTTTTATTATGGTGCGCCTGAAGCATCCATCTATTTCCAAAAGGATAGGATTGTTTATGCTTTCCACAAAAAAGATGCATTTGATGAAAAACAATATGAAAATGATGTTAGGGCAAAGGACAGTGTAAAAGCCAAATTAGGGTTTACGATGTACCGCTTGGATATGGAATTTATGGGGGCTAACCCAAATCCAGAAATCATACACGGTGAAAAAATACCAGGCGACATCCATTTTTATCTTAACAAACGGAATAATATCCGTGATGTAGGCTCATACAAAACCATTACCTATAAAAACATCTATAACAACATCGATGTTATATTTTATGAATTGCCTACAGGATTGAAATATGACATTGTATTACATGAAGGAGCCAACATAGAAGATGTAAAGATTTACTACAACGGAGCCGAAAATATTAGTATAGAAAACAAAAAAGTGGTCATCAAAACCAATTATAAAACCTTGGAAGAGGCCATTCCATTAGCATTTATAGATGGCGACAAAGCCAATGAAATCGAAGTTGAGTACACATTGGATGACAAAGGCATTTTATCGTTCAAAAAGCCACAGGCCGACTATAAAACATTGACGATCGACCCGGTGCTGGAGTGGGCTACTTATTTTAACGGCACGGCCGCCGCCGGTGGTTCTCTTAGTTATTATGATAATTATTTAGATGACCAAGGCAATTTTTTCATTTATGGCCTCACTTCCAGTTCCTGCAATAATTACCCTACCATCAGTCCAGGAGGAAGCGCATACATCAGCGCATATAATGCCGGCTACGATTTATATCTGGCCAAATTTAACGCCAACCGTACCTTGGTTTGGAGTACATATTTGGGTGGCGGCTCCTCAGAATACACTTCCGGAGCCAATACCATTACTTCCTATGGAAACACTTTACATATTGTGGGTGAAGGCATGTCAGCCGGTGCCCCTTTTACCAATGGAGGCGGATTTTACCAAGCTACTGCAGACCGTAACTTTTGGGCGCGCTTCGATCACACTACCGGTCAATTATTACACCTAACCACATTGGGCGGTGGCTACAAGCCTAGTATTGCGGTGAGCAATAGCGGAGTGGTAGCCATTATCCGGGATGCCTATGACTTTAATAACCCGGTCGTCATGAACCGCGCAGGAGCTTTTAATCAAGCCACCAATGGAGGATTCAGGGATATGTTCCTAATGATGTTTAACGCTTCATATAATCAAACCTGGGGTACTTTTTTGGGAGGACCGGGTACGCAAGAAAACTTTTCATGCACATTTGACAACAACGGTAATCTGTTTTTCGTGGGTGAAAACAACTGGAGCGGTAGCAGCAGCAATGCCACCACGGAAAAATTGGTTAATTTGCCCGGGGCCTATTATCAAAGTACCATAGGTGGTGGAACAGATGTTACACTAGGTAAATTCAACACCGCCGGAGCATTGGTTTGGCATACACTATACGGCGGCAATAACAGTGATGCCCGACAAGCACAACAGGGAGGGTTTGGAAGAATACTGATCCATCCTACTACGCAAGAACTTATCTTAATATTTAATACCACCAGTACGAACTTAACCACCTTGAACCAATCGGGAGCCTATTATAAGACGGTGCCGACACATCCAAGTTATGCCGGTTCCTCGGGTTCTTTCTGGAACTATGCTTCATATATTGCCAAATTCAGCACCGCCGGTGCGCTTAATTATGCTTCATTTTGGTACAATACGACAGATGGAGACCTTATTTTTGATGCTTCTTTTGGCGGTTGTGATAAATTATACCTCGCCGGTCGCGTAGATTATAATACCGTGGTTACCCAACCGCTATCAGGTGGATTTAATTTAGCTGGTGGCAGGCAAGCTTTTGTGATGCAGATGAATTCAAACACCTACGCATCGGAGTGGAGTTCATTTTTGGCAAATAATGAAAGTATGCAGCCGGCTATCAGCGGACAACCCAATAATGCACGTGTATTTATTTCAGCCAATGGCTATTACGACAATGGTCCAACGGTTGATCCAGGAAATAGTGCATACTATCAAGCCAATAATATTAATCAACCAGTGGGAAATCCAACAGCTTTTGCGTATAACTATATGATCTGGCAACTGCATCCATCCCTGCCACCTCAGGTTACCGGTGATTTAGCCCCTTGTTCGGGAGCTACGACAACCTTAACGGCTTCGGGAGGTACGGGCGCTCCGTATAATTGGTACTCGGGTTCATCCGGCGGAACAGCCTTCCATACTGGAAACTTTTATACTACAGGCACACTCTCGGCGGACGTGACTTATTATGTATCCTCTGGCTCTGGTATGTGCGAAAGTCCACGCACCCCAGTCACCATTACGGTGGCTTCCGGTGGAGGAACAGCTTTCACGGTAACTGGCGGAGGCAACTTATGTTCCGGCGGACCTGGACATCCGGTTGGTCTTAGTGGCAGCCAAAGCGGTGTTACTTACCAACTTTACCTCAATGGTTTTACACAGGGAACACCCGTTAGCGGTACGGGATCGTCCATCAGTTTTGGCGTACAAACCAATGCCGGTAATTATACCGTAATTACCGCCGGCGGAGGTGCATGTGCCACCACCATGACAGGCAGTGTCACGATCAATGTGGTAGCCACACCGTCCACACCTAACTTTACGGTAAATTCTCCGGTTTGCTCCGGAAGCCCAATCAATTTTAATGCCCCCACAGTTCTTGGCGCCACGTATGTATGGAGCGGGCCAAATAGCTTTACATCTTCCGTGGAAGATCCGGCGATTGCCATTTCGACGACGGCCAATACCGGCACCTATAATTTATATATTGTTGAAAATACATGTACGTCAGGTACTACATCGCAAACGGTGACAGTAAATGCCGTACCAAACACACCCAGTTTTACCACCAACGCACCCATCTGTGAGGGCAATGCACTAAACCTGACGGGACCGTCAGTTTCTGGGGCCACATACGTGTGGAGTGGGCCCAACAGTTTCTCGTCAGCCATTCAAAGCCCTTCCATAGCCGGAAGTACGGTGGCCAATGCAGGAACATATAATTTGTCTGTCGTTGTAGCTGGCTGCACCTCTTCGGTAGCCACACAAAACGTCGTAGTAAATCCCGCACCGGCCATAGCATTGGGTACAGTTGTTCAACCTAGTGGTTGCGGAAGCAATAATGGAAGCATACAAATCACGGGAACCGGAACGGGCAACATCAGTTGGACTGGCGGCGCATCCGGATCGGCGACTTCCGTCACATTGCCTTATAACATGAACAGCCTAGGTGCCGGAACATACAATGTCCTATTTGTTGCCGCAGGATGTACGTCAAATGTAGTGGTAGGTAACCTCACGACTCCATCGGTTCCCGCCACGCCTATATTTACATCTCCTTCCACCCTTTGCTCCGGCAATACACTCACCCTGGACGCACCTACGGTGACAAATGCCACTTATGTATGGAGCGGGCCAAATAGTTTTTCTGCATCCACGGAAGACATTAGCATCCCAAATGCCACTGCAACCAATGGCGGAACCTATAGCCTGTATGTGGTGGTTAATAATTGTACGTCTGCCATAGCTACACAAAACATCACGATCAATACAACTCCGGCCCTACCCAGCTTTACCTCCAATTCTCCGATATGCTCGGGCAATCAATTGAATTTGACCGGACCCGCCGTAACAGGAGCAACCTACAATTGGACAGGCCCCAACAGTTTTTCGTCTGCCATTCAAAGTCCCAATATTCCCAATTCGGCTGTGGCAAATTCGGGAACATATAACTTATATGTGGTTGCGGATGGCTGTACATCCGCAACGGCAACACAATCCGTTGTAGTAAACCCCACCCCGGTGATTGCCGGTGTAGTAACCAACCCTTCTGCATGTGGAACAAACAACGGGAGTATACAGATCACGGGCACAGGATCGGGCAGCATCGGCTGGACCGGAACCACTTTCGGCGCAGCACCTTCCATCACACTTCCTCATACCATCAGTAATTTGGGAACGGGTACTTACAATGTTATATTCATTAGCAGTGCGGCCTGCACATCAAACGTGGTTGTCAGCTCACTGACCAATCCAGCCGTTCCGGCCACGCCAGCGTTTACGGCCAATTCCCCCCTCTGCGCCGGTAGTAACATTACTTTTGATGCACCTACCGTAGCCAATGCCACTTATGTATGGAGCGGGCCGAACAGTTTTACATCTTCCGTAGAAGATCCATCCATCACATCGGCTACGACTGCTGCTTCCGGATCATACAATTTATATGTGGTGGTAAGCAACTGCACCTCTGCCACGGCCACGCAATCGGTGGTAGTCAATGTGGTTCCGACGGTTCCCACATTTACGACCAATTCACCCGTTTGCGAGGGAAATACACTCAACCTAACAGGTCCAACGGTAGCCGGTGGAATCTACACATGGAGCGGACCGAGCGGTTTTACATCGGCCGTACAAAGTCCTTCCATCACCAACACAAACGCAGCCCATGCCGGAACGTACAATTTAAGCGTATCGCAAAACGGATGTACATCCGCAGTGGCTTCACAAAATGTCATCATCAACCCTGTACCTGTTGTTGCCGCAGGAACGATTACCAGCCCAACCGGATGCGGCTCTACAGACGGGTCCGTACAAATTACGGGAACGGGGACGGGCAGTATTGGCTGGACAGGCACATCTACCGGTTTTAATTTAACGGCCACACTCCCGCATAACATCAATAATTTAGGCGCTGGAACATATTCCATCGCTTTCGTGAGTGCCGCAGGATGTACGTCTAACGTGGTTGTTGCCAATATCACTTCGCCACCTAATCCGGCAACACCAGCATTTACAACCAATACGCCGGTTTGTGTGGGCAACACCATCTCGTTTACGCCAACAGCCGTAAGTAATGCAACATATGTTTGGAGCGGACCGAATAGTTTCACTTCCACATCGACAAATCCTACCATCACATCGGCCACGGCAGCTTCTGCCGGAACCTATTCCATGTATGTTGTGGTGAATAATTGTACTTCGGCCGCGACAACGCAAAGCGTAGTGGTTAACCCAGCACCGGCCTTGCCTACCTTCACCAGCAATTCTCCTATTTGTTCGGGCAGCACGCTTACGTTGAATGGACCAACGGTTACGGGTGCCACTTATACTTGGAACGGCCCGAATGGCTTTACCGCTTCTACCGAAGATGCATCCATTTCCGGTGCCACATCGGCTGCCAGTGGAACATACGGGCTATATGTAACCGTAAGTGGATGTACATCTGCCACATCAACACAAACATTGACCGTTTATGATATTCCTTTGGCCCCTGCCCTAACTGCCAACGGGCCTATTTGCCAAGGCAGCAATTTGATTTTGACCGCTAATGCGTCCAATGCCACATCATACAATTGGAGCGGTCCCAATGGCTGGGTTTCCAACACACAAAACCCAGCCATATCGAATGTAACGGCAGCCAATAATGGAATATATAACGCATATGCCATCATTGGAAGTTGTACTTCTGCCGTGGCAAACATAACGGTGGTTATAATTACACCACCAAGTATTTCATACAGTGGATCTTTGAGTAATTGTGGGCCAAATGTTCCCTTATCGGCTACGGTTACGCCGGTAGGCTCAACCATCGATTGGTTTACGCCACTCCCCGCAGGTTCGGGAAGCAATATTTCATATAATTATACCGGCACATTGCCCAGTACGTTGAATGCGTTCGTGACGGCGACCAACGCCGCAAACTGTAGTGATACCGTATTCTTTAGCATTCAATTATTTGAAAATCCGGTGGCCGATTTCACTTTTGAAGATTTGTGCGACAGTTCGTCCGTCGATTTAAACGAACAACATACATTGGGGGGTAATGGCAACGCCACTTTTGAATGGTTCTGGAATGGAGGTTCATCCACACTTCCCAACCCTACGAATAATTTCGGACAGCCGGGAACTTATCCCGTTACACTCATTGTAACCAATGCGGGAACACCATGCAAAGACACTATCGAAAAAAATATAACAATTCTCAGTATACCTATATTGAGTTTCAGTTCTGAATCGAAATGTTTGCAAGAAGTTATATTTACGGGCACATCATTACCGGTTGATTCTACCCTCACTAATGCACAATGGAGTTTCGGGGATGGAGAGAGTGGAAGCGGAAATTCTACCACCCATACCTATTTACAACCGAATACCTACACCGTGACGTGGAGTGCAGAAAATGCCAATGCTTGTGTATTTACTGTATCCCAAAGTGTGGAAGTGAAATTGTCGAAGGCAACCATTCCCAACGATTTGCCAAACGTTTTTACGCCTAATGGCGATGTGGTGAATAATACCATAGATTTTGATGAGATTTTAGGCGAATGCGGAGAATATGAAGCCGTTATCTACAACCGCTGGGGCACGCCCGTATTTAACCAAAAGAACGGCACACAACCATTCATCGGAAAAACACCGAGCGGAACTTCATTATCCGAAGGGGTATACTACTATGTATTAAGATATGGTGAATCGCAGAAAGGCGGAAGTATCACGTTGGCGAGATAAATCAAAAAAATCAAAAAAGGCGCATCAATCCATGATGCGCCTTTTTGTTATATTCAATTTCTTTTATGTTTATTTTGCGGCTATTTTATTTAGACCAAAAGCCAAACCTACGGCACCGCTTAAGCTATGTGTATGTAAGTTATCTGGATTAAATGTATTAACCTTATTAATCCTGTTAAATCCATATAAGTATTCAGCATCGAAAGTTAACCAAATGGCACTTGCTATACGGTAGTTAAACCCAATACCACCAGTGATTCCGATTTCAACCGGTTTGTACTCATCATACAATCCAACCCGGGTATTTTTATCGGCGGCCATTGTTAATATACCAATATTAGGACCTACAAATATTTTCGGACGGAAACGGTCTTCCAATCCCATGAAAAAATAAGTCACTTTGGGAACAAATCTTACATAATCTGTACGCGTTACGTGTCTTGTATTAGTCATCGCTCCCCTATCTACACTATAATAACCACCGGTTCTTGTGTATAAAACATCACCACCTACACCCCAGTGTTCCCAGGCGCTATAAGTCATCTGTAAACCGGCATTCCAGCCAATGCGGGTATTGATTGGCGCAAAACGGCTAAATGAACTAAATTGGGCCCCACCCTTAAAACCCATCGAAAAATTGGATGGCGTGGCCGGTGCCTTTACTGTCTTTTTAGTATCCACCTTTTTATTTTGGGCAGAAGCGGTATTCAACATCAGCAAGCATCCTGCTATCACTGGTAATGTTTTAATCATCGTTTTCATATCTCTCAAGTTATTTTCATCTATATCATGGAAATCTATGCCACATCCATATACATATTGATATTCAACAATATAAGCAAATAGTTGTGTTATAGATAATGTGTATAATTTCTACAATTAGGCTAATCCCTATCCTAGATTTTACGCATTTTATGTTTTTTTCCCTTTCCGATTGATGTATGGAAATATTATATTTGGTATATAAACACATCCTTATATTGGTTTATGAATCGTAAAGAATTCCTTTCTCTACTCTCTCCGAGTGCCGTAAGTCATCCAACGGGAACGGTAAGGCTGTTATCAGGGCTTGATCCTTATACGGGCATCTGGGATACACCACAGATAGCCCACTTACTGCGTAGGACAGGGTTTGGCGCAAAAAAAGCGGATATAGAATTGTTGCGTACCATGACGCCAACACAAGCCGTTGACCATATATTGACGCTTCCAACGCTGCCTGCGCCTCCTGTGAACAATTATAACGATGTAGTGAACGACCCCAATGTGCCACTAGGGCAAACCTGGGTAAACGAACCTTTACAATTTACCAATCCCACGCTCATTAACGCCCAAATAGATTCCCTGCGTTCTTGGTGGATTGGTTTGATGATCAACGATGGTCCGCACATCCGCGAGAAAATGACGTTGTTCTGGCATAATCATTTTGCCACCGAAGCCAATATCGTATCCGTCGGCCAGGCGCTGTATATGCACTATACCATGTTGCGCACCAACTGCTTGGGAAATTTTAAAAATCTTACAAAACTGGTTACGTTAGATGTGACCATGCTCCGTTACCTGAACGGATTTGTAAATTCGGCAGTGGCACCAGACGAAAACTATGCCCGCGAACTCCAAGAACTTTTTACAGTAGGAAAAGGACCTGACTCATTATATACAGAAGATGACGTGAAGGAAGCCGCCAAAGTATTGACCGGCTACCGCATCAACCTAGCCCCGTTGGGATACTATTTTAACCCAGCAGAGCATACACAGGGCAACAAAACGTTTAGCGCTTTTTATAATGGAACCACCATACCGGGCCAAGCCGGACAAAACGGTCAACAGGAACTGGATGCCTTATTAAACATGATTTTTTCCACCGAAGAATGTGCCAAACACATCTGCCGGAGTTTATACCGTTTCTTTGTCTATTATAAAATCGATGCGACGATAGAAGCCAATGTAATCACACCATTGGCTGAGATTTTCCGCAATTCCGGGTACGAAATTTTGCCCACGTTGGATGCTCTCCTCAAAAGTCAGCACTTTTTTGATACGATGAGTTTGGGTTGCGTCATCAAAAACCCGTTGGATTATTCCATCGGTGTTTGCCGCGAGTTTAATGTCAGCATCCCCAACAGTTCGCAGGTTGCTTTGCAATATAAACATTGGAACATCTTATACCAATATTCGGCATTGATGAACATGAATATTGGCGACCCTCCGGTGGTTTCGGGCTGGCCAGCATATTACCAACAACCTATGTTCCATGAAATATGGATCGACTCCGATACCATTGCCAAACGTATAGACTTTGCCGACAGGATTCTTTCCGGCGGAATTACAGCCAACGGAGCTACCATCGTCATCGATCCGTTGGCCTACGTTTCCGCCATGAATTCACCCGCAGACCCGAATGAATTGCTGAACGAAGCAGTGGAATATCTCTATGGGATAGAAATTGGCCCGAACGCCTTTGCTTACCTAAAAAGTTTTTTGCTGAGCGGCCAAAGCCAAGATTATTATTGGACGGATGCTTGGATAGCTTATACGCAAGACCCGACAGACCCAACAAATCTCAACATCGTGCAGACACGCCTGAAAGCATTGTTCAAATACGTGCTACAACAAGCTGAATACCACCTATCCTAACCTTAAACAGAATGATATCATGAAGCGTCGTGATTTTATAAAAAAAACCGCACCGGCGGCAGTCATCGTTCCATCGTTGATCAATGGTGTTTCGTTTGCTGCCGGCAATAATCCTTGGCTAGAGTCTTTGGTAAAATCTGCCGAAGAAAACGACCGCGTATTGGTCCTCATTTTCCTCAGTGGCGGAAATGACGGATTGAATACCGTCATACCCAAAGACCAATACCCAAAACTATCAAACTCCCGCTCTAACGTACTGATTCCCGAAAGCCAGGTTTTACCGCTCAACGGCTATCCGAACACCGGATTTCATCCGTCCATGACGGGTATGCGCGATTTGTTCAACGAAGGAAAACTGCAAGTCATCCAATCCGTAGGATACCCGATGCCGAATTTTTCGCATTTCCGGGCCACGGACATCTGGAACACTGCTTCCGACTCGGACCAAGTACTGCCATCCGGTTGGATAGGCCGATATCTGGATACCGAATATCCGGGTTTCCCTACCGGCTACCCAAACCCGGCTAACCCAGATCCGCTGGCAGTTCAGCTGGGCGCCAACCTCCCATTGTTGTTCCAAGGTCCGGCTGCCCAAATGTCTATGACTATTTCCAGCGCTGTATTCAATAATTGGACAACCGGCACCCAAGATCCGGCACCCAATACACCGGCCGGCGACGAACTTACCTATATCAGAAACATAACCAGCCAAACACAGCAATATGCACAGCGTTTGATGAGCGCATACATCAGCGTCACCTCCCAATCACCCAATTATCCGGCAGACGGAACCAATTACTTGGCTGATGTCTTAAAATTGGTGGCACGGCTAATCAAAGGAGGGCTGCAATCTAAAATATACCTTTGCGGATTATATGGCTTCGACACACACGCCGCACAGGTAGTGGACGGACAAACCAGCACAGGCTCACACGCGACGTTACTGGGCATGCTTTCGGAAGCCATCAAAGCTTTTCAGGGCGACCTACAATATTTGGGTATCGAAGACCGTGTATTGGGAATGACCTATTCCGAATTCGGGAGACGGGTAAAATCAAACGGTAGCTTGGGAACTGACCACGGCTCGGCCAGCCCGATGTTTGTGTTCGGCAAGAAAATACATGGCGGCATCTTGGGGACAAATCCCAGCATTCCCACAAACGCCACGGATGAAGATAACATCCCGATGCAGTACGATTTCCGTTCCGTATATGCTTCCGTATTGCAGGATTGGTTCTGTGTACAACCGTCGGCCCTAGAAGATATTATGATGCAAAGTTTCCAGCATTTGCCCATCGTCAATCCAGGATGTTTTGCCGGAATCGAGGAAGTAAATTCCATGTCGGAAGCGCTTTCTCTACAGTTATCGCCCAACCCGATGACTTCATCTGCCTATGCGGAATACGAAGTACCCGACGGCAAAGTATTGCTCCAATTGTATGATCCGCTAGGGAGATTATTAAAAACCTACGTAAACCAACAACAGCTGGCAGGTAAATACAAGGTATGGATAGAGAACGAAGGCTACCGGGCAGGAAATTATCATCTGAGACTACAAAGTGGGCCGTTGCAGAAGACGTTTAACGTGGTGATTGCCAAATAGCCAATAATTATTTTTCACCTTCTATTTTTCATCACTACATTTATCGTAATATTGCAATATTAGAATATAGGAAATGGGCGCATCCAAAACAGAGCATTTTACCGGGCGGCAAAACGAATTGGCCATCCTCATGAAAGCATTGGCACATCCGGCAAGGGTAGCCATCATTGACTATCTGTTATCGGTAGATACCTGTATTTGTGGAGATATAGTGAATGTACTGCCATTGGCCCAACCTACCGTTTCGCAACATTTAAAGGAATTAAAAAACGTGGGCCTCATAAAAGGAAATATTGAAGGAAACGCCATTTGCTACTGTATCAACGAAACGACATTTGCAAAAATCCAGACTTTATTTTCCGAAATGTCTATTCAAATGCAAGCACAAAAAAACAAATGCTGTTAATCATAAAATACATAACATGATACTTTCCGAAATTAAAGAACATTTACAAAATTTATCCAATGTAAGCTTCCAATTACCTGATGGTCTATTTGTTCCTGAGCATTTTCATGTAACTGAAGTGGGACTGGTCACCAAAAATTTTATTGACTGTGGCGGAACGGTCCGTCAAGAAAAAATAGCAAATTTCCAGTTATGGGACGCCAACGATATAGCGCATCGCCTCAAACCAAAAAAGCTGTTGGATATTATATCACTTGCAGAAAAGATATTGGGTATGGAAGACTTGGAAATCGAAGTGGAGTATCAATCGAATACCATCGGTAAATATGGACTTGAATTCAACGGAAAAGACTTCATGCTCACACAAAAGCAAACAGCATGCCTAGCTTTGGATGTATGTGGAATTCCATCCGAAAAACCAAAGGTTGCCTTAGCCGAAATACAGGCCGATAAATCAAGTTGTACGCCAGGCGGCGGATGTTGCTAAATCAATATGAGGAAAAAAATTTTGGTGTTATGCACCGGCAACAGCTGCCGTAGTCAAATGGCGGAAGGCTATCTAAGCCATTTCGCCAAGGACAAGGCCGAAATCTACAGTGCGGGAATCGAAGTACATGGCGTAAACCCTAAAGCCGTAGCCACCATGGCAGAAGATAGCATTGACATATCCAGTCATACATCCAACCATGTGGATGAATATAAGCACATTGATTTTGACTACGTGGTTACCGTATGTGACCATGCGCAGGAGAATTGCCCCTACTTTCCATCAAATGCCCAAAGAATCCACCAAAATTTCTTCGATCCGGCTAAAGCCAAAGGAGCCCAAGCCGAAATAGAACAAGCCTTTAGGACGGTAAGAAAAGAGATCAAATCCTTCGCCGAAAAATTTGTAGTAGAATATTTGTAGCATGAGTGGTACATTTGCCGCATGACATCTCCCATCATTCCCGATTTAAAGAAAAAAGCTGCCGAAAAGCAGAAGGAGAATGCCGCATTTCTTCAGAAAAACAGCAAGAAAATCCCGACCAAGGAAATGTACCGTGCGCACGACGATGCGTTTGCAAAAATCGACTGTCTGGAATGTGCCAATTGCTGCAAACAACTGGGTCCACGCTTTAAGACACCCGATATTATCCGCATTGCGAAAAAACAACGCATGCGCGAATCAGATTTTATAGAACAATATCTCAAGGTAGACGAAGACGGCGACTATGTGGCCAAAACATTGCCCTGTCCATTTTTGGGTGATGATAATTACTGTTTCATTTATGAGGACCGTCCCGGCGATTGCCGAAAATACCCGTATACGGATAGCGATGTGCTTTTTAAACGCCCTAAGACCACCTTGGCCAATGCGGCATACTGCCCAGCCGTTTTTACCGTATTGGAAATAATGAAAAAAATAAAGGCCTAATTTCTTAGGCCTTTATTTTGTTATATTTTTATTGGGTTGTCCTAAAATAATCTGTTTTAAAAAAAAATGGCTCTATGAGGTTCTTTCTGCCGAAAGCTAGACTACATTTCGGAATCCTAACAAATTCACCTATTTAGTTTTAGGATATCGCAATTGTTATTTATCCCCTTCCTTATTCACTACATGTTTCCGTGGAAAGTTAAATAGTAACGATGTGATGATGGGTATAACGAAAATACCGACTGTCAACAACGAGGTGATAATATCGCCCCAAACCGTTGCATGCCCTTCGGGTATAGGTTTACCTTGAGATTCCAAGCAAGCCGTTTCGCCTTCCATAAATATGGCAAATGCACTACACGGTTCAAAATGTGTTACCAAAGACAAGATGAGTTTTATTCCAAGAATTCCAATCACGATGTATGCGCAGAGTTCCAAAAACGTATATTTCTCCATTAACCTTACAAAGGATTGGGCAACAAATCGCATGGCCAAAATACCGATGAAAACACCCAAACAAACCAGGATGATATTTTTGCTGAAGGCAACCGCGGCAAATACATTATCAATAGAAAAAGCCATGTCCATCAACTCTACCAATACAACCGTGGACCAAAATACACCTAATGCGCCCACTGTTTTACGGTAGAACCAATTCTGGTTCTTATCCACCGTCTCTTCTTCTATTTTCTCTTTTTTCAGCTTGCCCCTTGCCCATGAAAAAACCAACCACAACAAGTACAATCCACCGATCGGTTTTAATATCCAAAATTGGATAAGGAAGGCCGCAAAAATCATGGCTAAGCCACGGAAAAAATAAGCTCCCCAAATACCATATTTAAGGGCTCTTTCGCGTTGTTCTTTTGGTAAATCCATTACCATAGTAGCCAATACAGCCGCATTGTCAACCGATAATAAACTCTCAATAATGATCAGGTTTCCTATCACGATAAGTGATGGAACAGGATTATCAATAATCTGTTGCCAAAGCTCAGGAAATTGGTGAAAAAACTCGTTCATTTTACGTTATTTGATTATTGAATCTTGCCAAGGATGTTACAGCAACTTTTGTAGTGAAATTTCCCCAAAACCATTGAGAACAAAACTTAGCGGTCACAATATTAAAAAGAAAAAGGGAAGGTTTACCCATCTTCCATAAATTTATGGATAAACAGATACTAAACAGCGATTTAATTACCTATTGCCTTGTCTAGATAGTCAGAACAGAGGTTTTTAGGATCATTCCCTTATTTGGCAGAATTAAGGAAACCAAGATGTTTGTAGATTTTATCTATTTTTAGCCCATCTACATTCAATCCTAAAATTGGCCAATGCAAAAATGACATACCTCCAAAAAATAAAGGGCTTAGGGCAAGTAAAATATTGGGACAAAATCATTCTGCTGTACACACTCATCATTTCAACAGCGAGAACTATTCGTCAACCTAATGATTGGTCGGAATCGCATTGGTTAATCGGCTACCAACTGGGTGTATACAAAAGAGGCTTGGTAGGAACCGTCGTCAGTGGAATATTTGATTATGAACAGGCGGAAATGGCCGAGAAATTCATTTTCGTTTGCTCTATCCTGCTGGTGGTTGTTTTTGTTTTTATACTCTTTAAAATATACCAAAAAATCCCATTCCCCTTAGCCATAGTCATGGGCACTTCACCATTCCTGATGATGTTTGGCCACCTGATTGGATATTTCGATTATTTTATATTCATCATTACTTTCCTCTGCATTTATTGTATCAAAATAAGGAAGAAAATATTCATCCCATTTTTGTTAATTTTAGGATTATTGATCCATGAAAGTATTGCTTTTATAGGTTTCCCGGTTATTGCTCTAGCACTGTTTTCCGAAAACTTACCTGAACCAAAAGAAACAAGTAATCAAACCCTTAAAAAGAACACGGCCGAAATACTAAAAATATTTATGGTTCCCATTTTATTGCTGTTTTTGCTTATTTTTTTTATTGAAAATGGAGCCGATGTATCCGTAAAAAAAACGGCTATCCTGAATCATTTGCATTCGTTCGGATTTGTTGATATTTGGCTTGAATTGATTGCCGATGCATATAACGAATCGTTTATATTTTACTTAAAAACCCAATACCAGGATTTTCCCAACCGTTTTTTCAAGCTGATTTTCATTCCTATGTATTTAAATATTGCATTTTTTATCACCTATTTCCATATTGAACTAAGAAGGCAAGCCATTAAACCCATCGTAATTATATTTGTATATCTTGTCATCTTAAGCCCACTCCTTCTCCATCTCATTGCTTGGGATACTACCCGTATCTGGGTTTATCCTTTGCTTCAGGCATCGTTCCTATTTTATGTTTTTAGGGGTGTTTGCCAAATAAAACTCCGTGGAATAAAAAAGCACTTAGCAGTTTTTTTATGCCTGGGTATAGCTACCATGAACATCATATACGAAACGCCTTTGGTGGATGATATACCCGAAAGGTTTACATTGACAGAAAGATTGGCCCTGAATACGCCCATCCTATTCTATCTGGTTATCCGCTGCATATCGTCGTTTAGAAAAACAGCAAATGCGTAAAACAGAAAGGCCGAAATCAAAATGACTTCGGCCTTTCTCCTAAAATATAACAGACTATAATCCCACCAAAATTTCTTCCGGCTCTTTACCGCCGAAAATCATGCGTTGTGGGTTTTCAATCATTTCTTTTACTTTCACCAAGAAGCCCACACTTTCTTTACCGTCAATCACGCGGTGGTCATAACTAAATGCCAGATACATCATCGGGCGTATTTCTACCTTACCGTTGATGGCCATCGGGCGATCTTGGATTTTGTGCATGCCCAAAATACCGCTTTGTGGCGGATTCAAAATAGGGGTTGACATCAATGATCCAAATACGCCACCGTTAGTGATGGTAAACGTTCCGCCAGTCATTTCGTCCACAGACAATTTCCCGTCGCGGGCTTTGATGGCTACTTCCTTAATTTTAGATTCGATTTGATGTAATGCCATCGCTTCGGCATTACGGATAACGGGAACCATCAACCCTTTTGGCGTACTTACGGCGATACCAACATCCACATAGTTATGGAATATTTGTTCATCACCATCGATTACGCTGTTTACGGCCGGGAAGTGATATAAAGCTTCCGTTACCGCCTTGGTGAATAAACTCATGAAACCCAAGTTTACACCATGTTTTTCTTTGAATTTATCGGCATATTTTTTACGTATTTCCATCAACGCGGTCATATCTACTTCGTTGAAGGTCGTCAACATGGCGGTTTCGTTTTTCACGCTCACCAAGCGTTGGGCGATTTTACGACGTAATGACGACATTTTTTTGCGTTCTTCTTCACGTTCGCCCGTCCAACCATTGATGGCGGCTACATTGGTTCCAAAACCGGCAGAAACGAATTCAGCCACGTCTTGTTTTGTAACACGTCCACCCGGACCGGAACCGGCCACCTTGCCCGCCGGAATGTCTTTCTCTGCCATGATTTTAGCAGCCGCCGGAGAAGGTGTTCCCTTGGCATAAGAATCCGTTTTAGGTTCGGCTTTGGCTTCAGATTTTTCTTCAGCTTTGGGAGCCTCTTCTTTTTTTGGTGCTTCTTCAGATTTAGGCTTTTCTTCAGATTTTTCCTCAGACTTCTCTTCAGATTTTCCACCTTCCGGTGCGGCGCCATCCGTATCAATTTTGGCTACTACATCGCCTACACCAACGGTTTGTCCAGCTTCTACCAGAATTTCCAGTACACCGCTGGCTTCCGCGCTGATCGTCAACGTAGCCTTATCCGAATCTATTTCACAAATTTCTTCGTCCTTATTTACGTAATCGCCTGATTTTTTTAACCAGTTGGCAATTTCTACTTCTGATACCGATTCGCCCGGGCTGGGCACTGTTACATCTAATGCCATAGTTCAGTTGTTATTAATTCGTTTGTACTTCTTCTTTAACAGGAATCGGACCAATTGCCCTATTCAAAATATCTTGTTGGCGTTTAGCCGCCTTTTTGTAAGAACCCGTAGCCGGGCTTGCGCTGGCTGGTTGCGAAATCACTTCCAGTTCCAAGTCGCGCAATGCCTTGTGCATAAAACGGCCGCGGATATACCACCAAGCGCCCATGTTTTCCGGCTCTTCCTGCACCCAGTTCCATTTCACGGCCTTCACGTACTTATCGCGAACGTCTACGATTTGGTTCATCGGGAATGGATATAATTGCTCCAAACGTACGATCGCAGTTTTGGTATCGCTCAATAAATCACGGCGTTCCAATAGTTCATAATAGATTTTGCCGGAGCAGAATATTACTTTTTCCACCTCTTCCGGATTGGCCGTGGCATCATCAAACACTTCTTGGAAGCGCCCGTCGGCCAAATCGGCCAAGCTAGAGACACATTTCGGGTGACGTAACAATGATTTTGGCGTCATCACCACTAACGGCTTGCGGAAAGGCCGTTTCAACTGGCGACGCAATACGTGGAACATATTGGCTGGCGTGGTACAGTTTACCACTTGGATGTTCAATTCGGCGCATTGCTGCAAGAAACGCTCCCAACGTGCGCTGGAGTGCTCCGCGCCTTGCCCTTCGTACCCGTGCGGCAACAAGAGAACCAAACCGTTTTGGTTGTTCCATTTGTCTTCCGCTGCCGTTAGATACTGGTCAATGATGATTTGGGCGCCGTTCACGAAATCGCCGAATTGGGCTTCCCAAAGGGTCAACCCATCTGGCATTCCCAATGCGTAGCCATAATCAAATCCCATGACCGCATATTCGCTCAACAAAGAGTTGTACACCGTGAATTTTGATTGGCTGACACCCAAATTATTTAATGGCGCATATTCGGCTTCAGAATCTTCTGCTTTTACGATGGCGTGGCGGTGCGAGAATGTTCCGCGGGCCACATCCTGTCCACTCAAACGAACGGGATGACCTTCAGCCAGTAATGTGGCGTAGGCCAGCAATTCGCCCATGGCCCAATCTAACTTATCGGTTTCGCCCACCATGTTGGCACGGTCTTCAAAAATCTTGCGGATTTTTTTCAGGAAATTCATGCCTTCTGGAAGATTCACGATTTTATTCGCAATTTCCTTCAATGCATCAAAATCATATCCCGTATCAGGTGATGATTCAAAATCTTCTACCGTGGCTTTACGTTTATCGCCCCAAATGCGGGAAAGGAACAAGCCCATTTCCGCTTGGTTACGACCTTTGGCCCTATCTAAATTCGCGTCCAAAATGGCTGTAAATTCATCTTCGCCAGCTTTTACGAAAGCCTCGTCGATTACTTTTTCATCCAACAATTTCTTGCCGTAAATAGTAGCCGGGTCCAAGTGTTTGTCGATGGCTTTATATAACAACGGCTGCGTAAAACGTGGCTCGTCGCCCTCATTGTGTCCGTATTTACGGTAGCACAACAAATCGATAAATACGTCTTTCTGGAATTTTTTACGGAATTCCATGGCCAATTTTACAGCGAATACCAATGCTTCGGGATCGTCTCCGTTCACGTGGAATACAGGCGATAACGTGGTTTTCGCCACATCCGTACAATAAATGGATGAACGACCTTCAGTGAAGTTCGTCGTAAACCCAACCTGGTTGTTGATGACGATGTGGATGGTTCCTCCGGTTTTATAACCGTCCAAACCTTGCATCTGGATTACTTCATACACCACGCCCTGTCCGGCAACCGCCGCATCTCCGTGAATCAAAATCGGGCAGACTTTTGATAAGTCGCCGTTGAATTCACGCTCCGCGAATGCCCTGGCCAAACCTTCCGTCAACGGATCTACCGTTTCCAAGTGGGATGGGTTCGGCAACAAGTTCATGAGCACTTCGTTCCCTTCTTTGGTCGTCACCTTGCGGTTGAAACCCAAGTGATATTTTACGTCGCCGTCTAAATTTTCGTCGGCATATTCGTAACCTTCAAACTCTACGAAAATATCCTCGAACGGTTTTTCAAAGATGTTGGCCAACACGTTCAAACGGCCGCGGTGGGCCATTCCCACGAAGAATGCTTCCACGCCGTCGTCGCTGCCTTTTTCGAGGATGGTGTTTAATGCCGGAATCAAAGATTCGCCGCCTTCCAACGAGAAACGTTTTTGGCCTACGAATTTTTTACCCAAATATTTTTCGAACTGTACCGCACGGGACAGCTTGGCATAGATATGTTTTTTTTCTTCGGCCGAAAACCCCGGACCATTTTTAAGTACGTCGATACGGCTTTTGATGAATTCCACCTGCTCCGGAATTCGGATATACATGAATTCGAAACCAATCGTATCGCGATATACGGCATCCAGATGCTTCACGATATCTTTCAACTTCGCTTTACCCATGCCGACTTCTTTTCCGGCCTCAAACTCCAGCTCAAGGTCGGCTTGGGAAAGACCAAAATTTTCGATGTCTAACGTTGGGCCCCAATGACGGCGCTGACGAACCGGGTTTGTTTTGGTAAACAGGTGACCGCGGGTCCTGTATGCCTCAATGAGGTTAATGACCTTAAATTCCTTCGGGAAGTTTTCAGAGCCTTTAGCCGGCGCGGCCGTGGAGCCACCGGTTAAAAATTCCGGATTTTGGGGAAAATGCTTTTGTGCAAACTCGATTCCCTCAAAAAACTTTCTCCAGCTTTCATCCACGCTGTTGGGATCTGACTGAAAGCTTTGGTATAAAGCGTCTATCGCTGCCGGGTCGCCGTTGCCGGTGTAAGTGAACTTGTCCATGAATGAGGCTCAAATAATTTCGTGTGCGAAGTTACGATTTAAAACCTTTTGGACGGCTTTGATAACAGGTAAAAAATCGAAAAATCGGCACAAAATGGGATTCAGCGAAAAATATAGCGAATTTTCGCTGTATTTTTCCTCTGCACTCTTTGCGCAACTTCACTTGGTGGCCTTTGCAAAGCAAAATTTCACGCCAAGTGCCGAAAACTTTGCAGAGCCGCCAAGGCTTTAGGCTGTTTTTTGAAAGCGGTGCAACAACCAGCGCACGATACCCAATAAAATCAACACGGCAGACGCAATGGCAAAAAACCATTTCATCATACTGAAGGCCGATGCGAAATGATATAGATAATCGTCCGACGGTGTTTTGCTGAAAAGCAGTTTGCCGATGGTCAGATTTTCGGCAAAATCGGCCAAGATAGTGGCAATGGGAAATACATATAACTTGCCTTTGGAAAGCGGTACCTGGGTTTTATAATATAATATAACAATCGTAAAAAACAGGAAAAGCCCGTACACGAGTGGATAAAACGAATCCGTGACGGTGGCAATATAATAGTATTCATTTCGGCAGGCTTCCGTCATGAAAGAAATCATGCCTTTTAATTCGCCGCCGGTATAACCAATTTCCAGATCGGGGATTTTTACGTTTTCTCCACAAGATGCTTTTAATGTATTGGCGGCTTTGGGCATTACATATACATTAAACGCCAACGTGCCCAATAAAAAGGCAAGCCATACGTACCAAGTGGAAATGCGGAGGATGAAGTTGTGAAGTTTGTTCATGGTGTTATAGTATCAAGTATTTGTTAGAAGGTATGTTAGCCATTATGATTTTACGCTTGTTATAGTCATTTATTCTTACTGTTTATGAAGTTCTCCGAATCTTAACCATTTTACGTTTCCCTCAATATATTCTAAATCTAATTGTTCCCTTAGATCACTTCTTAAACTATTAATTAACGAATCTAATTCAAATTCTTTATCTGCAACAACTCCTTCTATAAGTTGCTTTGTAAGAGTTATTTGTTTTAAATTACCAAATAATTGAATGTCTGTTATGACTTGTTCTAATTTTTCTTGCCTTTCCTTGGTTTGGTCTCTGTGGGAAATATCGTTTGTCAGTATTCTATACGCGGATATCAAATGTTGTAAAGATATCTCCCTTCTTTTATTTTGTTTGTCTCTTTTCGTTGTGAAATAATGTGCAATTATCCATCCAATAACAGCTATCGTAACCGCTATAATTAGCTTAATTATTTCTTCTGTTTTTATTATATCTTCCATAAATGTGAATAGCAGTAGTCAAATCTAACATTTATTTTCGTCCACCGTTTCGTGTGGCGCGGGATGGTAGCGAAAAGCCCGGAACGAAGCATATGCGTAGTGAGGACTTGCAGCGAACAGCCCGACACGGACGCCCGGAAATGGTTGCCACTTTGCCCGCACCCAAACAAAAGAATGGCCTATATGCCTGAATATCGGTAAAAAAGCGGTTTATTTGCACCAAATTTCAAACAGCAAATGGTTTCTGTATCGGGTGTAGCGGTTGGCTTTAGTGGCGATTATTTATTTGAGGATGTGACCTTTATGGTGAGCAATACCGACAAAATCGGTCTGGCTGGCCGTAATGGGGCGGGTAAATCTACCCTGATGAAGGTGATGAGCGGCCGCAGAAAACCGGACTTGGGCTCTATTGCCGTGCCAAATGCCGTAAAAATCGGTTACCTGGCGCAGGACCTGAACCCCAACTCGGCCCTTACCGTGTTGGAAGAAGCCAAAACCGCATTCGCCGATTTAATGGAAATGGCGGCTGAATCCGAACGTTTGAAGATTGAACTGGAAACCCGTACGGATTACGAAAACGACTCCTATATGGACGTGGCTATGCGCCTGGCGGATATTGAAACGCATTTCGGGATGATCGGCGGCTACGAATCGGACGAAAAGACCATCAAGATATTAAAAGGCCTCGGTTTTACCGATGCCGATATGGACCGCAACCTTTCCGAATTTAGCGGCGGTTGGCAAATGCGCGTGGAACTCGCAAAATTATTGTTGACGGAACCCGATCTGGTTTTGCTCGATGAGCCGACGAATCACTTGGACATCGAATCCATCGTGTGGTTGGAGAAATTTTTGGCGGAATATCCGAAAGCGGTGATGTTGGTTTCTCACGACAAGACGTTTTTGGATAAGGTAACAAACCGTACGATTGAAATTACGAACGGAACGATACAGGATTATAAAGCGAATTATACAAAATATTTGGAATTGCGTGCCGAACGTCGCGCCCAGTTAACCTCTCAGGCCAAAAACCAGCAGAAGGAAATTGCGCAGATGCAAAGTAATATCGACCGTTTCCGTGCAAAAGCTTCGAAAGCGGCCATGGCGCAATCATTGATCAAGAAATTGGATAAAATTGAACGCATCGAAGTGGAAGATGAGGATGCTTCCGCGATCCGTTTCCGCTTCCCGGAGGCGGCACATTCGGGCAAGGTGGTCATTACCGCCGAAAACGTGTCCAAAAGCTATGGAGACAAACAGGTAATCCCAAATTTATCTTTTACGGTGAACCGAGGCGACAGGATTGCTTTCGTAGGCCGTAACGGTATGGGTAAAACTACGTTGGCCAAAATGATTGCCCGCGATGTGGAATATAACGGTAAAGTGGAATTTGGCCATAATGTATTGATGGGCTACTTCGCGCAGCACCAAGCCAAGGAATTGGACGGTGCCAATACTGTACTGGAAGAGATGGAAAATGCCGCCACGAATCCAGATATGTTTAAACAGGTTCGCAGTTTGTTGGGCGCATTTTTGTTTAGCGGCGATGATGTATATAAAAAGATCAAGGTGCTTTCCGGTGGGGAACGCGGACGTTTGGCCATTGCCAAATTGTTGACGGAACCGCTCAATTTCCTACTGATGGATGAGCCGACGAACCACTTGGATTTACGTTCTAAGGATGTGTTGAAACAAGCGTTGAACGAATTTAAGGGTACGTTGATTTTGGTGTCCCACGACCGGGATTTCTTGAGCGGATTGGCTACCAAAGTTTTTGAATTTACGCCGGATGGAATCAAGGAACACTTGGGTGGCGTAGATGAATTTTTGTCTAGGAAAGAAGCGGCGGATTTCCGTGCCATCGAAAGCGAAAAAACAAAACGTTCTGAGCAAAAGGAAGTATTTGCCAATCAATTGAAAAACAGCAATGCCACCAATAAAAATAGCGCTGTTGATGTGGAGGCTAAACGTGCGAATGAAAAAGACGCCAAGCGCGTAAAAAACTCGATCGCCAAAGTAGAAGAAAATATAACAAAACTGGAAACGAAAATAGCGGAGATGGATGGCAAATTGGCCAACCCGGAAACGTATAAAATCCATATGAACGACACTAAATTCTACGAAGAATATAACAAGGCCAAAAAGGATTTGGAAGTAGAGATGGAGAAGTGGGAAGCGTTAACCTTAGAATTGGAACAACTGGGTTAATGTTGAATGATTAATTTTGATTTTTGAATGAATTTCATACTCAAAATTTGATTCAACATTCATCACTCAACATTCATAATTATTAGCATGAAAGAAATTATTAAAACCACCAGCGGCGCAGCGGCCATCGGGCCATACAGTAAAATAGTAAAAGCGGGAAATACCGTATATTTTTCGGGAACGATCGCTTTGGATAATGCCGGGAACTTAATCCAAGATTCTTTGGAAGCAGAAACAGCCCAAGTGATGGAAAATATCAAAAATTTATTGGCCGACGCAAAACTTGACTTTTCACACGTTGTAAAATGCAGCATTTTCCTAAGCGATATGGGGCATTTCTCCACAGTAAATGAAATTTATGAACGCTATTTTACAGGCGATTTTCCTGCGCGTGAAACTGTAGCGGTGGCGGGTTTGCCCAAAGGGGCCAACGTAGAAATTTCAGTTACCGCATATACCGCAAATTGATGAGCGGTTGCGCAGTGGAATAATTATATTTTTGACCAAACAAAAAAAACTATGGAAATATTTCTGAGAGAGCCCGTGGAGAATATGAATGAGTTTCTACCCCAAATCATGCACCTCTTCCCCGGTAAGGAATTTCAAGTCCCATTTTTTTTCAAAAAGCGTTTGTTAATTTATGATAATGCAAATAAAGCTGCGGCGTTACTTATCCTAAAAGATAATGGGACGCGCATCGTAGTGAAGGGCCAGCCGAATATGAAAAACTCCACCAACATGGGTCTGATGATATTCGGCATTCTTTGCTCATTCGGAATGATCATCGCTTTGATCGTAATATATGGAATGGGTGGCGAAGAACGACGGAGAGTAGCTACAGAAGCATATGAATTGATAAAAAACGAGGTGGAAAATTAATTACCTCGACTTAGTCAGTTTCTTTCTGCCTATTTCCAACAGGAACAATTTAAACGGATCGCCTTTACGACCTTTCTTGCTGCCCTTGCGGAAGCTATCGAACCAATATTTCGTGTAAATAGTGGCATATACCGCACACTGCGTGTGGTCAAAATCTTTTCCGGTAGGGCGTAACATCACACTTTTGCTTCCTTTTTCGGTCATGGCTTTGTGTGCCACAATGGAATTTTTGAAGAAAACCTGCTCATCAGCCTCGCAATAACACAGCATCACAGGCTCATTAGCCTTCCAGTTGTAAACGTTATTTTCCTCTAAAGCCTTACGGAAAGGGAAGTTAGGGTCTTCTTCGAATGCTTTTACGGCCTCTTCCTTAAATACATCTTTCGGAATTTTGGGCATTACCTTATTCACTTGCGACATACTATAGGTTCCATCAAAAAATGGGGGAAGAATAGAATCATAAGGTGCCCGCAATACCTCCGAAGGCGTTTTATAGAAATTGTAAATCTGGTTGTAACCGAACAATATGTATGGCAAATACCCGGGATTGGTGTAAGGATTGTACATCACACTTCCTTGTGCACCCGTCATATCATATGCCCCTGACATGGGAGATGAAGCCCAAACCTTGAATTCGTCGCTATGGCGCTCTGTAATAAATTTATGGGTAGACATGGCTGCATGCCCACCTTGTGAATAACCCGTAATGAAAATCTTCTCTTCACAATCTATATCGAACTTATCTTTTGATTGGCGAACCGCACGAATCATATCGATGCTACTCTGCGCTTCTGTTTCAGCATGTTGGTACGGGTGGATTCCAGTACTTTTTCCCAAACCGAAATAATCTGGCATCAATACCACGTAGCCGTCTGCGGCAAACACCAGGCTGATGGTTTGTTCGCCTTTCAGGTTTACCTTTCTTTCGCGCAGCATATCCGTACCGTGGTGGTAAACCATCATGGAAGTTTTCTTTTTCCTGTCGTATCCGCGGGGTACAAAAATAAGTCCCGATGCCTTAATGGGTGCTCCGTTTGGCAATGACGACATATATTCGAGTTCAAAAATATCGACACCATTGCTGATGCGCACCAAAAATTCGGGCAGGCTATTTTTCTTCCAATGTTGTTCCACGTCACTTTTGGACATGGACATGATTTTTTCGTAAGAAACAAGCTCTCCGCCAGCCATTAATGACCAAGAAAGAGGAAAAAGGAGAAGGATGGATAATATGCGTTTCATGTTGTTGTTATGCTTGCATACAAAGTTCACTTAAAAAGTTCACACATGCAAGCTAAAATTTTCGTTTTTTTATATTTAACACATTTGTAGTATTTTATAAGGAAACCTAAAAAACAAAAACCGCCAGAAATCAATCTGGCGGCCTTTAGTCAAATTACCGTAGTTACTTTATTTCTTCAAGTCAGTTTCAACCTTATCGGCCAAATCAGTTAACTCGCTTTTTACAGTATCCCAATTCTCCTTCATATCTTCCCCTAGTCTCTTCGCTCCTTTATGAACGTCCTTTGCCTGTTTTTCAAGGGCATCAATCCCTTTTCTTAATGCAACTTTCTTATCGTCGGCTGCATTTTTTAAATTCTCCTCGGCTTCCGCCAATTTATCCTTAATCGTATCATCCAACTTCTCGAACCTGGATTTCATTTCATCCAGTTCCGTATTTTCAGAATCGTCAGAATCTTCGTTGATTTCGGACGTTTTTGGCGACTTATTGGCCGCCATCAATTTGTTGGCCGCTAATACGGTAATACCAAATACTGCTGCCAACATCAAAAACTTTTTCATAACGATTGATTTTAATTATTCTACAACTTTTGGATCCAGTCGATTACATCTTCCTTAGTCTTACCAATTTTTTGGGCAATCTTACCTGTCCATTCATCTTCTTGGCCTTCAGCATACGTCAGATCATCATCAGTCAAATCTGCATAAGCTTGTTTCATTTTACCTTTCCACTCTTGGGCGGTACCTTGCAATTTTAATTTCCAGCTTTCCATATTTTATTGTTTTATTGTTTTAGACGATATGGTAAGCCAAGTACTGTGCCAAAAAAAGGGGACACTCCTTTCGGTATGTCCCCTTTTCAATATTTTCTATTTTATGTTAGTATCCAAATATTTCCTCCAATCCAATCCTTCGTCCTTTTTCGGCAGCTTGGGCTGTTTTTTTGTCCAGTTTGTTCATATCACCAAAAATGATGATTGTTTTCGGTTTACCGGAAATGTATTGTTGTTGGAACTTTTCGATGTCGGCCAGCGTAAGTACATCCAAGCCGTTGGAAACATATTGGCTGATAGGCACAGTAATACCTAATTTTTCACTGTTTAAATAGGCGTATAATATATCTGCGCCCACAATGGCCGTAGAGTTGAGGTTGTTTTTCAGGGATGCCTTGGCAGATTTAAATTTGCCTTCGGACTTCGGCATCGTTTTCAACAAGCCATTCATCGCGTCAATGGCATCGCCCATCTTATCCGCCTGACAGCCTATATAGGCATAAAATTTAAACGGATATTTTTTGTCCATCGGCTTGGCATATGTACTGGAGGTGCTATATGCCAATGCCTTGCTCTCCCTTATTTCCTGAAATATAACAGATGACATACCACTACCGAAATATTCGTTATATAAACTGACTACGGGTAGTAACTCGGCTTTGAAAGCTGTGCCATTATTTACCCATAAGATGTCTGTTTGCACCTTATCATAATTCACCAAAACAAATTCCGTTTCATCTATTTTTTTCGGTGTATAGTCTACGAATTCAATTGGTACTGAAGCCTTGGGCGCAGATGCGGCCCGACTTAGGGACATAGCAGATGGAGAGATAACCATCTCCACATCCTGATAGGAAGAAGGTCCATAATAAAGTATGCGCTGCGCTGATTTCATGATGGTTTTCATCAAATCTGCCAATTCTTGTACGCGTAAATTTTTCAGTTCCTCATTATTTAATACCGAATTCGCCGGGTTTTTTCCTTCATAAAAACCATAGCTGTATAATTTACCCAAAATCTCTTTCGGATTCTGTTTTGCATCGCTACGATCTTTTAAAATCAATTCCTTTAATGAAGTCAGGATAGTGTCATCTGCCTGCATGCCTCTCAATTTTTCCTGTAATAAGGCATGGGATGCCGCGAAATTTTCGTTTAATCCGCTCAACCCGATGAATGTTTCATCTTCACGTACGGAAAAGTTGACCGAACAGGCTAATTTATATAACTCTTGATCAAATGCCTCCGCGTTTCTGGATGCAGTTCCGGCATAGCCAAAATACTCTTCCAAAATGCGTAGAGCCGGTTTATGCTTGTAACCTATCGGAATCACGTAATTCAATGAAAAAATATCATTCTCCACATTTTTAACGTGCAATAATTCATTGCCGGCAACAATTCTTTTCGTAATCTCTTTTGTATAATCCGGAAACTGTATTTTAACTTCTGCAGGCTTGGCTGCCAATATATCTTTTACGAAAGCAGACTCTTTATCGCCGTTTAATTCAACCGGGGTAATGGATGGTTTTTCAACGGCTAATTTATTTAGTTCTTCTCCCTGTCTTTTATAAATAATAACCGGCGATTTGGATAGATATTTCTGCGCATAAGCGGCCACCTCATTTTTGGTCATCTTACCTGTCGCTTCGATACCCTTTAATATACTTACACGGTCTCTACCAACAATAAATGCATCCAACAAATTAAATGCACGTCCACCATTTTTTTCCGCATTTTTTAATTCCTGTAATTTTCTGTTATTTACGATGGCCTTTAAAAGATATTCGTCAAAATCACCTTTTTTTAACCTTTCGACTTGCGCCAATATTAAATCTTTTACCTGTTCCAAGGTTTGGCCTTCTTTCGGGTTACCCGAAAAATATAACATCGAATAATCTTTCAGAATAAACGAGCCGGCACTTGCAGATAAGACTTCCCTACGTGTCACCAAACCATCCAATAATCCCGCCTTGCCGTTTGAAAGCAAATCCGACAAGGTTTCCAGCAATTCGGTCTGGCTGTCGGAAGCACCCGGGAAACGGAATCCAAACGTAACATATTCCGCCTCTTTTCCATATACTGAAATTTCAACCGGCTTTTTTAAATCATCTTCCGGGGTAAAGGTATATTCGGGAATGGCTTTCTTTTTCATGTAAGAAAATGATGCATCTACCTTCTTGATCATTTCGTCCGGATTAAAATCACCGGCCAAAATCACGCACATATTATTAGGTACATAATAAGTTTCATAATACTTGCGGATTTCTTTCAGCGAAGGATTCTTCAAATGGTCAATGGTTCCTATGGTCGTCTGTAAACCATAATTATGCTTACGGAACATGGCTCCCATTAATGAATCGATCACTTTTTCGTCATCACTGTCCAGCGAAATATTTTTTTCTTCGTACACGGCCTCCAACTCCGTATGGAAAATACGGAAAATCGGATTCCGGAATCGTTCGGCCTCAATTTTTAGCCATTGGTCAATCCTGTTTACCGGCACATCGTTGATATAGGCCGTTTCCTCAAACCACGTAAACGCATTGGTTCCTTTCGCGCCAATGGATGCCATCAATTTATCATATTCGTTGGCTATGGAATATTTTGCCGCCTCACCAGAAACCGAATCGATTTTAGTGTATATTTTTTTACGGGCGGCTTCGTCGCGCGTTTGGTTGTATTGCTCATATAAACCATCGATCATGTCCAACAGCGGCTTTTCTTTTGCCCAATTGGACGAACCATACTTATCCGTCCCTTTAAACAGCATATGTTCTAAATAGTGCGCCAATCCTGTATGATCGCGTGGATCGGTTTTACTGCCGGCCTTGGTGGCGATGATGGTCTGTAAGCGCGGTTCCCTTTTATTTACCGATGTAATTACCGTTAATCCATTCGCTAGGGTATAGTACCGGGCACCCAAAGGATCATTCGTAATGTATTTATACGGAAATGCTCCAACCTGCTCTTTCCATTCATATGTCTTTTGTGCGGTGAGCGTGACCGACAAAAAAAAATACAGAATGGCAAAAGATGAAATAACTTTTTTCATTTGTTATATTTTTGTGAATTTCCAAATGGTATTGGACGTTGTTTTACTTGTGGATATAATTTCCATTTGCAGTTGTGCTGCGTTGGCAAACTGTTTTAGGTATTCGGAATTGAAGAAATGTAATACGTTTTTTGTTTTGTTAAACCGTACGATGCGTGTACTCCAATTCTCTGTCTGGACCGTTTTTTCATGCTTAGGGTTGGATGTATCTGCATCCTTAATCAATAAAACACCACCCGGATTTAAACGTAAGACACATTGATGTAATAAATGCGCTTGTTGTTCCGGCAACAAGTAATGCAATGCATCACTAATGACAATTCCATCGCACATTTCGGGGGCAAATGTGGTTAAATCGGCTTGTTGGAATTGGATGGATGATGTTTTTGAGAAGCGATGGTTCGCTGTTATAATTTTTTCGTCGTCGTAATCACATCCGATAATTTCGCGTTCGGATGACATAAAAGACAACATATAACTCATGAAACCGTACCCACAACCCAAATCATAAATTTTACCCTTGAGGGGCAAGTTTTTATGGAAATCGGAATAATAATTTTCAAAACGAATTTTAATCTTACAATACCATTCCAGTATCGGGTCGAGGTACAGATAATTATGAACCAACTTATCCCGGTGGAAACGGATACCTGCCTTATTTTCTTTTAAATTCTCGTAGGCAATTCGCATAACAGACACGATGGATTTTGTTCTTGCGGAGTAAGTAGTTCCGTATGAGGTATCGTCTGATTTTACCCTTGGCAAAATTTCCACATGCAAATCAGATCGCCTTCCCCAGAACTCACCCTTTTTCAAGAAATCTCCCGTTCCATAGATTGCCATGGGAATAATATCGACACCGGTTTCTTCCGCTACCTTAAATGCGCCCTTATGGAAACGGTGGATGCGATAATCCGTACTGCGCGTTCCTTCGGGAAATACCGCGATGATGTTGCCTTCGGCAATCAGCGTCCGGATTTTTTCGGTCATCGTCTCAATGCCTTTGGATACGTCCATAAATCCTGCCATACGGCTCACCGGACCAAAAATAGGATTATTATATATTCGGTTATTTGCGGTTAATGTAATTCTGGGCGACAGCGAGAATAAATAAACCACGTCAATAAACGATTGATGGTTGGCTACTAAAATTCCTGCTTTATCAAATTTTTCGGCGCCCGTGTTATATATATTTTTTCGCCCCATAAAAACCATTCCTATATACATTCGTGCCCACCACATCAATAATACACGGATGATGCGGGTACGATATTTACGTGGGATAAAAATGCTGAGGCTTACGATTAATCCAATAGGTATTAAATGGAGAAATCCCCATAAGACCACAACCCAGGCCCATAATGTAGCCAACGCATTGGCAAACGTAAGCGGCTGCATGCCGCGATTTGTTTTGGACGTAACCAAAACATGGAACAGCCAAGGCAAAACCGCATAGGATAGAAAAAGTACGGTCCCTATTCCCGCCACACCCATAATGGCGATGGATTTTAATGCCGGGTGGCCGCTGAGTACCATGCCACCTACGCCCAACATGGTGGTGAATGCGGATAAGAACACGGATGTTTTATAGCTTTTCAGGTTATTGGTTCCGGATCGGTAATCCTGTAACAAGCCGTTCATGATGAATATACAGTAATCGTTACCCAAGCCAAATACGAACGTGCAGATAATGATGTTGATTATATTGAATTTCATACCTAGGATTCCCATAAATCCCAGGGTCCAAATCCAACTTAGGCTAAGAGGAATATAGGTCAATATGGCCAATTCTATGCGTCCGTATGAAAGCAATAATATAACAAATACCACGATGGAAGAAATACCTACCAACACGTCCAAATCCACACGGATGATTTCTATTAAATCCGAAGCCATCTTTTTGCGGTCAAACATGTATACACCATCCTGCTCCCCAATAGCTGCATATTCTTTCGGTTTGTCTCCCTCTTTTACCTTAAAGATGGAAACCGCCGTAAATCCAGATTCGCTTTCGGAAACATATTCGGATAAAAAACCTTTCCGCAACGATTCAAACTCCGCAATGGATTTCGGTTGGTATGTTTTGTTGATGGTTTCAAAAAATTTATCGAACGCGCCTTTTTTGAAACCTAGATCTTGTGCCGATGATTGTACGAAATGCTGGACACGGTCTTGTTTTTCACGATCCCAGAAATTATTCCAACGATTAATTTTTTGCTGTTGCTTTTCAGGAGAAAACAATAATTCCCCTGCGCCAGAAACCGACGAAATCACACCACTTTGTTTTAGATCCTGAATAATGGTTGCATTATTTTCCGCTTTAAGTAGTGCCTCTTCCGCCGTCTTTCCAGTAGTAATGAAGAACACGGCTTTTTGGGAAACATCGCTCCCTTTGTTCAATTGCGCTTCCGACTCGGCTAATGCCGGTGGCATATAACTAAATTTTTCCGGGTCACCCTCAAATTGTGGTGAGGAGAAAAATATAACACAAACCACAGAAAAAATGACTCCGACACCGATGATGACCGGATTCTTGTGGTAGGCATAGCCGGTCAATTTTTCAATCCAGTTTACCTTTACTTCCACCGCTTCGCTTTTGGGTGCCTTCAACAAATGTGGCAGCACGATCAGTGAAGCTACGGCTGCCGTGAAAACACCTGTGCCTGCAAAAATCCCTAAATCGCGGAGTGCTTCCGAATTGGTAAACAATAAACAATAAAAAGTGCAAACGGTAGTAAAACTGCTGAGCAGCATGCCGCCCGTTACATCATCCAACAATGTTTTTACATTTTTTACCGAGCGAAAGTGCGTGAATACGTGCAGTGAATAATCGATGGTAATTCCCAAGACCATCCCACCTACTCCCATGGCAATGGATGATGCGGTTCCCTTTAAAAAATATAACGCCAGAAAACCAGATGCCGCACCAATAGCCGCCGGTATAATGAGGATGAAATAATAAAAAGGGTTACGATAAAAAAACAATAAAAACAAAAACAGGAAAACACCGACCGCAGACATGATGATATTGATATCCGTCTTAATCCTCGATGCATTGCCGGCGGCAACCAGCGGCGAACCAAAATAATGTACCTTAACGCCATGGGTAGACTCAATGGAAGTTTTCAGCAAAGCCAGCTCATCTGCCAACTTAATGTTTTCACCCGTTTTTTTTGCCGGATTCGTGGGTTGCAGGTACATCATCAATTGCTGCCCATCCTCCGAAAATATAACATCCCGATCAATCTTAAAACGATTATCGACCTTGAGGTTTTGTAATTTACGTAATGCTCTAGGTGTAAGTGAAAGCGGGTCACGGAGGAAAGTCTTCTTTAAAAAAGAACCCGCGGGCGATAACAACGTACGATAACCCGAGGACATCGTAGATTGTATATTTTCTTGAGTAATGGCAGAATCAAGCGCTACGTAATCGGCACTGTCCAAAAACAACGGAAGGTTCTCATAGAACAAATCGAAGGCTTCCATGATTTGGTCATCTTCGGGCTTGAACGTAATTTCTGCCAATAATTCGGGCTTCAGTTTTTCTAATCCTACGGCTAAATCTTCCCCGGCCGCAATTAATTTATCGGCAGGGTCCTTTTCCGGCTTTTCCGTAGAAATAGACAAAACGATTTTATCCGTAAAACGAATCTGCTCCAACACGTGGTTAAATTCACGCGCTTTCTCGTCAGTCGGCATTACTTTGGTGATGTCTTCCTCATAGTCGAGGTTAAACGCGCTCCAAATTCCCGCACCGATGAATAAAAAAACCGCCGAAAAGAGAATCACTTTACGGTGTTGGAAAAACTGATATAGGTTAATAAATATGCGGGACATTCGTCAAAAATGCTAAAAAGTTTGCACTCACGGGCAACCCAATGCAAGCATTTGTTCAAAAACGGTCTGCCAACCGTTCCATTCCCATTGATCGTTGACGGAGTGGTTATGCCACAAAGGCACGAAAACTCCTTGGTGCCGGCGGGTTTCGGCCACCAGGTTGCTTATTTCGTCGATCGCTTCCTCTACCGGTAGGTTCATGTATTCATGCAGGGTACCGTCCATACACGGAAACGGATAAACGGTGAGATTAGTAAATTCTTCCTTTTCCAAATCATACCATAAGAACGGACGGGAAGTGCTTGCGCGAAAACCGATCTGAGACGACCAGCCCATACTGTAATCCTCGGTAATCCCCAAATCAATTAACCGCCGATAGGTTTCGGGAAAACGTAGCATCAGAAAATGTTGGCGACTTTTGGTAATGGATTTCCCGGAAATTTCGGACAGTAAATCATATTCCCGTTTTAGTATTTCCACATCGGTATTGGACGCATACGATGGATGCAAACCGATATCTCCATGCTCTGCAAGAAATTCGATGAGTTTACGTCCTTCGGGATTTTTAAAATGGATATTCGTATCAAACCCATTGCCATAATTACCCATCTGGATAAAAAATAAAGGGCGCAACCCGAAAGATTTGCAAGTTTGGATAATGTAATCGTATGTATCGTAAGGATCGGCTTGGGGATTAAACCAAGTATTGAATCGCGCCGAGGCCCTTTTTCTATCAGAAAAAATATTCTTTGCCATCCCACCGGCATTTTTAATGAAACCCTTACCCTTAAAGGCATAAGCATGATCAATATCAAACGTGGGAATGCACTGATATGGGTAGATGGAAGCATAAGCGCCAGGAAATATTTCATCAAAAAAAGCATCCACCATCGGTTTCTTACTTTTTCCGGCCAAATGCATGATTGATTTTTCGGCCATGAATCGGCCCTTTTCATCAAATAAGTCGGTCCCGTATTCTTCTTTGCGTTGGAGCGTAGTAAATAATATCTCGGCTTGATAAAGTTGCGCGGGCGAAGGCACGAAGTTATCCGGGGTATTTATTTTCTGCCCCGTGAAACTAAAATACAATTTATCAAAAATACTCTCCATCATAATTTACAGCTAATCCGGTGAACGATATAGCATCTGAAGCATTTATTTTTTCAGCTTTTGCACTATCGTTTCAACAATTCGCTCTGCAGCTTTACCATCGCCATACAATGCCGGGTAACTGGCATGAATTCGTCCATTAAAGTGATTAAACCCCTCCATAATCCTCTCCGTATCGGCATCAGCCAAAATACCATTCCCTGTTTCGATAATTTCAACCCATTCCGTTTCGGGACGCATGACGATACATGGCTTTTGGAAAAAATAGGCCTCCTTTTGAACGCCGCCACTGTCTGTTATAATTTGCGAAGCGTTTTTTTCCAATTTTACCATATCAAAAAATGAAACAGGATCAATCACCCGAACACCAGTTGCCGGTTTATTTTTTAAACCGGCGAGCTTTTTGGCAGTACGTGGATGGCAGGGCAATACAATCGGAATCTGATGCTGTTCCGTTATCCCGTTTAAAGCCGCAAATATATGATCCAGACGCTGGATATCATCCGTATTAAAATCACGGTGTATCGTACATAAAACGAATGGGGTTTCTTCTATGTCCAGATCTGCGGTAATCGTACTTTCCTTTTCTGCGATTTCAGCAAAATATAACGAATTATCATACATGATGTCGCCTACGTTTTCTACCCAAGGGTTATCGTAAGAAACGGACTTATTTTCATCAAAACGGAATCCCTCATGCTTTAGGTTGTCCACCGCCGTTTGGGTTGGGGGAAATAAAAATGTGGAAACATGATCGCTACAAATACGGTTAATTTCCTCTGGCATCGACTTATTGAATGAACGCAATCCGGCTTCGATGTGGATGACGGGCAAGTGGATTTTGGATGCGGCAATGGCTCCGGCTAATGTGGAATTTGTATCGCCGTATACCAACAAGGCATCAAATTTTTGTGAAGTCAGGATCTCTTCTATCTGACGCATCATTTCTCCCGTTTGCAATCCGTGTGAACCCGAACCTACGTTCAGTTTGAAATCGGGACGTGGAATCTGCATCTGCTTGAAGAACACTTCAGACATATTTTCGTCGTAATGTTGCCCGGTATGTAAAATATATTCCCGCACCCGATCGCTAAAATGCTCCCTCACCGCACGACTGATGGCTGCCGCTTTTATAAATTGTGGCCTGGCGCCCACGATGGTTAGAATAGATATCATGGCTGCAAAGAAAAGAATTTTAAAAAGGATTTGACGGTTTTAACGCTACGGATGGATAGTGGCGGACGGCAAGCCTTACATCCGTGGCTTCGAATCCGATTGCCCCTTCGTTCCAGAAATATATTTTCAGCACATTACCTGTATACCCACTAAAATCAATCAATCGGGAACATGCAATGGTTCCCCACCTTTCTCTTGCAGGCAAATATCCATCATTATATATGGCGGTCCAATAATGGTTGGTTTCACCGTTTTCGATGGATACCACAATTCTCGACTTTGCTTTTTGCGGTTGCTTTACCTTCGCGTATACTTCCAATTCCACATTTTCTTGCGGCAAGGAATCAATCGGTATTTGAAATAAGTCGACGTATCCATACGGCTGTATGGTTACTATTTCATGTTCATATTTTCTATCGGTGTATAACAAGGTATCCTCCCATTTATCAGGAATTTGCGCCGACAAATCGTATAGCCAAGTAAGGCTAACTTCTTCACTGGACCAAGTGGGATGCGAACTGAAAAAGCCCACCGAATCTACCTTATATCTTGCCGGATCCGGATTGGATAGGGAAGTCATAAAGGGCTGAATCCAAATACCCGAAGGGGAATTAAACCGCAGTATGTTATAATCATATTCAATGCCATCCGACCATTTATATTTGATAAAGAATGCCGGCTCCTTATATACAGGCGACAATATTTTGCCCCAGGTGCTGAGCGATACGTGCACGCTGGCTTTTAGGTTGTTTCGCGTGTCAGGTACTTTTACCATTTGGTTCAACCTTAATGAAATTGTTTCTCCTGGAATAACCTCTGTTTTTTTGGCATGACTGCTTTTCTCCAGCAAAATATATTCACGCGTTTTAAATACGGGGTTGTATGACGAAAACAAAGCATCAACCGTATATGGTCCGGCATTTAATAAATAACGGCTTTCAAAATAGCCCATATCACGGCCGAAATGGTCTTCGGAGCGATGCCAAAGAACAAAATCGGGTGCTTTTTCGTCTGAATAAAATGTGGCTACCTTTTTATCCAACCACTCATTCAGATCACTACTCTGTACACTTGGTCTCGGTACCCAATTAAATTGATTGGCATAGGCATACATCAAATTCCAAGGATATATATCTATCGTTTTATTCCCGATATAATTTCGCCATTGGGCCGGTATTTTCAATTTCTCTATATCCGCATCTCCATCCGTTTTATCCGGGGCCGAAAACAATTTCACTTGCTCATAAAATGATCGATGCGAATTGGAATTAACTATAAATTGCTTCACGCCGCCCAATTCTCGCGTGTACATCCACAACAAGCCGATACTGATGCATGAAAGCAGTATCGTTAAAAACTTTCTTTTTTCACTGAATAAAATGAGATATAGGCACATCATCAATACATATTGCACCAGAAGGAAAACATGCCAACGTTCTTCCCGTACTATGGCGTGCTTCCATACAATAAATAATCCGAATACAAGTGAAATAAATATTTCCGGCTTCCATTTTTTTCTGTGTATCAACATATAGCCAACGACTAATATTGCCAAGCTTAATGGAAGAATCACCCTATTACTTTCAGGGTGAAGCGAAAGAATGGCTGAATAGGCGGAACTGATTTTTAATGTGCCAGCTATATATACCATCGGAAAATCAAACTGTCCAAATATGGAAAAGCCAATCATCCAAATGGATATAATGAGAAAAACGATGGGTGAAACTAGCTGTGGAATACTTATTTTCTTATGTAACACCTGCCCACCCATAAACCCAAAAAACAAGGCAAAAGTGAGCATACCGATGGAAAATTTGACATATAAGGCTACCGATCCCAACAAAATAATCGGAATCCAGGTGAACCACTTTTTTTCAATTTGTACGATGATACCAGCACACAATGCGATAGAAGCAAAAGCCAAATCGAAAGAAGTAACCTTAAGCAGGATAACCAATAAAATATAGGATCCAATATGTAATTTTCCCTTGTATTTTTTTATGGCCAATAAAAAATATACTGACTGCAAGAATCTGATCAAAAAGGCAAAAGCGAAACCGATTTCCCAATTATAGCCGATGGGCAAAGGAAATTTAAGGAAGCCTAACGGACCATATGGAAAGACCAACTCCTTCAACGCACGAAAATTGTGCACGAATAAATCATTATAAGCCCATACGTATGCCTTATCTACATCTACCCCAAAATGGGCCAATACTTCGGGAAAAGTAATTGTGACAGCCAATAGAGAAAATAAAATGATAAACCAAGGCTTGTTTTGGTAGGACAAATTTTGCATAGCGAGTAAATATAATCATAAAGATCGAATCACCTGTTTGGGAGGCTTTTTTTGAGCCGCGACAGGGGATACCCCGGATGTAACCAATCTTCATGGCGCATCCGGTTTTAACTCCGTATATTTGCAACCGCTATTACTAAACGAAAAGAATTTATATGCAAATATCAATCGAGCAAGCCCTGAAAACATTGGGTATCGAAGCCAACCAAAGCGGTGTTTGGGTAGGAAACAAAGCACTGAAATCGAATGGTGCAGAAATCGAATCATTCTCTCCTACGAATGGTAAATCCATAGGAAAAGTAGGAACTGCGGATGCCGCCAATTACGAAGAGGCCATGCAGGCCAATACCGAAGCGTTCAAAACTTGGCGTACCATGCCGGCACCACAGCGCGGTGAAATCGTTCGTCAATTCGGTAACGAGCTGCGTAAAGTGAAAGCCGAATTGGGCGCATTGGTTTCCTACGAAATGGGAAAATCTTACCAAGAAGGCTTGGGCGAAGTTCAGGAAATGATCGACATCTGCGATTTTGCGGTGGGTCTTTCCCGTCAATTGTATGGCCTTACCATGCACAGCGAGCGTCCGGGACACCGCATGTACGAGCAATGGCACGCATTGGGTGTGGTGGGCGTAATTTCAGCATTCAACTTCCCTGTGGCGGTTTGGTCTTGGAATACAGCCTTGGCGTGGGTTTGCGGAGATGTTTGCATCTGGAAACCAAGCTCAAAAGTTCCTTTATGTGCCGTGGCTTGCCAAAAAATCATCGGCAAGGTATTGGAAGAAAATAATTTACCGGGCGGAATCAGCACGTTGGTATGCGGAAACCCAGCCGGCGACATGATGAATAATGACGGACGCATCCCAATGATTTCCTTTACCGGATCCACGCGGATCGGCCGTCACGTTGGTGCTACCGTGGCATCTCGCTTTGGACGTACCATTCTGGAATTGGGCGGTAACAATGCCATCATCGTTACCGAAAATGCCGACTTCAATATGTTGATGCCGGCGGTTGTATTTGGCGCCGTGGGAACTGCGGGACAACGTTGCACATCCACCCGTCGTTTAATCATCCACGAAAGTGTATACGACAAAACCGTGGGAATCATCCAAAAAGCTTACGGCCAATTACGCATCGGCGATCCGTTGGACGAAAACAACCACGTGGGTCCGTTGATCGATACGAAAGCAGTTACAGATTACCTAAACGCCATAGAAAAAGCCAAATCCGAAGGCGGAAAAATATTGGTTGAAGGCGGCGTGGTAGAAGGTGCCGGTTATGAAAGTGGTTGTTATGTAAAACCATGTGTGATCGAAGCCAAAAATGAGTTCCACATTGTACAGGAGGAAACTTTCGCACCTATTTTATATGTGATGAAATATAACAATCTGGACGAAGCCATCGAAATGCATAATGGTGTTCCACAAGGATTATCATCAGCCATTTTTACCAACAATATGCGTGAGGCAGAAAAATTCTTGTCTATCGAAGGATCTGACTGTGGAATTGCCAACGTAAATATTGGCACCAGCGGGGCTGAGATCGGTGGCGCATTTGGTGGAGAAAAAGAAACCGGCGGCGGTCGCGAATCAGGCTCCGATGCATGGAAAGCCTACATGCGCCGCCAGACCAATACCATCAATTACACCAACAAATTGCCGTTGGCCCAAGGTATTAAATTCGAATTGTAAATAGTATCAGGCAGTAAGTATCAGGTAGCAAGATTATATATATGTTATCTGATACTTACTGCCAATACTTGAAATTGGTCTATCCTGATACTTAATTCAAATATGTATAAAAGTATAACATTGTTTTCTGTTTTATTTCTGTTCCTATTTTCTTGCGGAACGGAAAATAAAACCGTGGAAAATTCCGATTTGTATTTTCCGGTAGAAAAATTGTTGGAGCAACAGATTGATTCTCTTAATAAATCCAACGATAATTGGATTAAAACCGTACAAGAAAACGGTAAAACAGAAGAAAAGAAAATCAATGCCAAGGAACTCACCTGGAAAACGGAATTGGCCATGTTTTATGACTTAACGCCAAACAAAAATGCGTATGCCGGAAAATTCAAGGTCGATACCGTTTTTAAGGAGGACGAAAATATCATCACATACGAATCAGAAAACCTGAAATTGGCCATGCTTATCATCCGCCAGAATAAAGACGGAAGTACCAAAGCGATATATGGAGATTTACGGAACCAAAACCTGTTCTATTCATCGTATTACGAGCTTTCCTTCGTGCCTAACAGCGCCTTTATGATTACAGGCCGACAGATATTGGCTTTTTTTAATTCGAAAAAAGAATTCTCTATTTCTTGGGTGAAGGAAAAAACCGATTCCACAACTACCGTCCAGAACGAACAACAATAAACAATTTTACTTTGGCCGGGATCTACCTACACATTCCTTTTTGCAGAAAAGCCTGCGATTATTGTGATTTTCACTTTTCCACCTCTTTGGGATTAAAGGAACGCGTGGTAGATGCCATGTGCAAGGAAATAGAACAACGCGCCAAAACATGGAAAGAAAAACAGATCCAAACCATTTATTTCGGTGGCGGCACCCCTTCCTTACTCAACGAAATTGAATTGGGAAAATTGATCGATGCCATCAAAAAAAACTTTGTTATATCGGCAGATGCAGAAATAACCTTTGAGGCCAATCCGGATGATATTACAGATGAAAACTTATCTGTCTGGATAAAATATGGTATCAATCGTTTATCCATCGGCATCCAATCCTTTTTCGACCGTGATTTGGATTATATGGAAAGGATCCATTCCGCATCCGAAGGCGAAAATGCCGTGAAGCGCGCACAAAAAGCTGGAATTAAAAATATAACCATCGATTTAATTTACGGCACGCCCGGCTTATCCAATCTGGAATGGCAAGAAAATTTGCAGAAGGCCATAGATCTCCACATACCACATATTTCTGCATACGCATTAACGGTGGAAGAAGGAACACCGCTTTACCACCGGATAAAAAAGAAACAAAAGAAATCACCCAACGAAGATATACAAGCCGACCAATTTTTATTTATGTCGGAATTTCTGGAACAAAACGGGTTTGAACATTACGAGGTTTCCAATTTTGGGAAACCAAATATGCATAGCCGACACAATTCATCCTATTGGGATGCCATTCCTTACCTTGGCATCGGCCCATCTGCGCACTCATACGATGGCAACCGGAGACGGATGAATATTTCAAACAATGCAAAATACGTGGCTGCATTTGAAAAAAATGAGCAAGATTATTTTGAGGAAGAATTCCTGACCGGCGATGATATTTTCAATGAATATCTGCTCACCCGACTACGTACCAAAAAAGGGTTGACCAAAGAACATTTTGAAGCCATTTTCAGCATTGGCGAGTGGATTGCCCTACTTGAAGAATTGGAAGAAATTCCGATGGAATACTTACATATAACAGAAGAATCGATTTCGCTCAGCCGCGAAGGTTTACTGCATGCAGATGGAATTGCGGCAGAATTATTTAGGTAAATCCAATCTTTTATATCTATCCAAAAGTAATTCTTGATATTTTTCTTTCATCTCTCTGGACAAAAACGAATCATTTATCCATGAAATAGCTTTTGAATAATTCACGTCCAACCTTTTAAAAACACCTTCCATCTGCCTCCCGGTTAAACCCATATCCTGTCCTAAATGAATAAAATGTTCTCGTTTTATTTTGCTCTTTTTACCTTCCAGTGTAAGGGCCAATTCCTCTTTATCATCAGGATTTAATATGGTTACATTCAACAAGTCATAAGCAGGAGATAATACCCATCCACGCAAAGACTCTATCATGGAAAAGTTTTTAAGATGCATATCGTTATTCCGGTTACAAAACAGAATGACATCTAAAGGTTGTCAAACACATTGATTATCAAAATGACAAGAAAATATATCAAAAGTATAATAATTATATTTAAGATGAAATAAATGACATAAAAAGTGAAATAAAGTTGAGAATCAGTTAAATAAATTTAGTCCTGAAATAATCGGGATGAAAAAAGAATTGGGAGACAAGATTAGGATTCAAAGAATCAGCAAAGGACTTAGCCAAGAAAATATGGCATCCGAACTGGGTCTTTCCATCGGTGCCTATTCCAATATCGAACGAGGTAAAACCGATCTCACCGTTACCCGATTATATGAAATAGCCGGTTTGCTTCAGGTGGGTATTTATGAGTTTCTTCCCCAAATGAAACCTAATTATAAACTGGAAGATCCCATCGCTTACGACATTTCAGACTTACGAGAAGAAATGAAACAACTACGGGAAGAAATCAGTGAAATAAGAAATGCTAAAAATTATGAAAAAGTAACCAAAAGGAAAAGATAATTTTAAAGTGCAAATCATCCAAAACCATCTTAACGCGACACAAAAGTCTGATCCCAATTATCCTCTTTCCAAAACCTTGGGCACCCTAAAATAATCGGAGTCTTTTTTGGGTGCATTTTTAAGTGCTTCTTCGTGAGATACGTCATACTTTACTTCATCCTTACGTAAGGCATTTACCTCATCGGTCATGTAAATCAACGGTTCTACACCTTCGGTATCCATTTCGTTCAATTTCTCCATGAACGTAAGAATTTTGTTCATGTCGCCTACCAGTACCTGCTTTTCTGCAGCATTAAACTCCAATTTTGATAGTTCGGCAATTCGATCGACCGTTTCTTCCGTGATTTTCATGCAACAAAGATAGAGAATCAGGATACAAGAGTCAAGAACGACGAATTATTTATATAAATATTTAAAAAACAGTAAATTAAATACAAAACGAAAGTCCATTCCGCCTTCACCCTTGGCGCTTGACTCTTGGTTCAATTTTCCGTTACTTTGCACCTGAAACAGACTTTAGATATCAGATGTTGGACATCAGACACGCTTTCAATATTTATCATTCAATATCCACCATTACGCAGTGACCCGAAAGGCAAAAAAACGCATCCTCATTTTTCTTGGAATTCCTTTGGTCCTTATCATTGGATTTATCGTTTGGTTCATTACCGCTACCCGGATGAATCCACCCGATGTGGCCGATCGATCTGCATTGGATTTGCCTCGAGAACAGAGAGGAAACACATATTATTCAATAGGAAACAATAAACTCCAAAAAAACGAATTCGGGCTTTGGGAAATGTATGTGGAAGGTAACGCATTTGAACGTGGTGCCGCATTCGGCCGTTTGAACAAGGAACTGATTTACGAGCAAGAAAAAGCCTTTATAGACCAAATCAAGGTGCTGGTTCCAAACGAATCATACCTAAAAAGTTTGAAATACGGACTGGCTTTTTTTAACCGTGGCATGGATAAATATATCCCAAAGGAATATCTGGAAGAAATTTATGGTATCTCTTTTTCCCATCCGGATACTTTTGACTTTGTGGGCGAAAAATATAACAGGGTTTTAAATTACCATGCCGCCCACGATATTGGCCATGCCATGCGTCAATATATGTTGGTGGGTTGCACGTCCTTTTCCGCCTGGGGCAATTCTTCGGCAGATTCGTCATTGTTAATCGGACGTAATTTTGATTTTTATGTGGGTGATGATTTTGCTAAAAATAAAATCGTGGCGTTTTTTAATCCCGACAGTGGCCATAAATTCATGACGGTGACATGGCCTGGCTTTATCGGCGCCGTTTCAGGCATGAACGAGCACGGTTTGACGGTAACACTCAACGCAGCCGCTTCCAATCCGCCGTTGGCCACCAAAACGCCGATTGCATTATTGGCCCGGGAAATTTTGCAATACGCCAAAAATATTGATGAGGCCTATGCCATCGCGCAAAAGCGTGAAACTTTTGTTTCAGAAACGATCATGGTGGGCTCCGCCGAGGATGGCCGAACCGCGCTGATTGAAAAATCACCGGCCAAAACGGCTTTATTTGAAGCCCCCGGAGAAAAATTGATTTGCTCAAACCATTACCAGAGTGAAGCTTTCGCTACGGAAGAGATGAACATCGAAAATATCCGCACGAGCGACTCTCCCTACCGTTATGAACGCATGAAGGAATTGCTCGACGCAAAACCTACAATAAATGTACAGGATGTAGCCGATATCCTTCGTAATAAAAATGGAAAAAATGATACCGTTTTAGGTTACGGAAACCAAAAAGCGGTAAACCAACTCATCGCCCACCATGCCGTTATATTTAAACCATCCGAAAGAAAAGTTTGGGTTACGGCTTCACCATACCAGTTGGGAACTTTTGTATGTTATGATTTGGATGACGTATTCGCACGGTTTCCTAAGACAACCGGCCCGGAACCTATGAGCTTAAATGCGGAAAATATGGCTGCGGATCCTTTTCTGAAAACTTCCGAATACCGTGGATATGAACATTTCCGAAAACTAAAAGGATATATACAGTGGTTTACCTCCCACGACAAATTCATGCTGGATGAACATGTGCTGAAAGCGTTTGAGGGCTCCAATCCTAATTTTTATCACACGCAAGAAATGATGGGTGATTATTACAAAGCGCATGATAATAAAAATAAGGCCATCAAATATTACGAGAAAGCGCTGACGATGGAAATTGCCTCACTTCCGGAAAAGGAATCAATTGAAAAAAAACTTGAAAAATGTCGCGAAAAATAAACCTATCGCATGGATTATAACAAATTGGTGGACGCCATAAAATACGCTTCGGAAAATTCCCCCTTTTATAAAGCTTGGTTTACGGATTCGGATATTTCTCCCGACGCCATTAAAAATATAACAGATTTACAAAAATTGCCTACGGTAAATAAGAATGACTTATTTAACCAAAACGAAGATTTTTTGTGTGTACCTCGATCTGAAATACAAGAATATGTAACAACTTCCGGCACTTTGGGCGATCCGGTTTGGATTGGGTTGACAGAAAACGATTTGGCACGTTTGGGGAAAAATGAAGCTTATTCGTATGAATTGGCCAACCTAAACCACCAGGATTTAATACAACTCACCACTACGCTGGACAAACGTTTTATGGCCGGCTTGGCTTATTGGCTGGGTGCCCGCGAATCTAAAATTGGCGTTATCCGCACCGGCCCTGGAATTCCGGAATTACAATGGGATACCATCCGCCGTATGAAGAGTACGGTATTGGTGGCTGTTCCATCATTTTTGTTGAAAATGATGGAATTTGCCGAGCGCGAAGGTTTTGACCCGAACGAAACCACGGTTAAAAAAGCCATCTGCATAGGCGAGCCCATCCGAAACGCAGAGCTAACCCCGAATGCGTTGGCTTTGCGTATCCAAGAAAAGTGGGACATCCAACTGTTCGGCACTTATGCCAGTACCGAAATGTCCACGGCATTTACCGAATGTGCCGCCGGCGCCGGTGGGCACCTTAATCCGGATTTAATCATCGCCGAATGCATAGATGATGAAGGGATTCCGGTACCTGAAGGAGAACCTGGAGAAATTACCGTCACCACCTTGGGCGTGGAGGGTATGCCACTCATCCGTTTTCGTACCGGAGATGTGGCACGCATCCATACCTTTGCCTGCCTGTGTGGCAGAGACACTCCCCGTATCGGGCCGGTTGAAGGGCGCAAACAGCAAATGATTAAATACCGCGGAACTACTTTATACCCGCCGGCTATCTTTGATTTATTAAATAGTATCTCACAGATAGAAACCTATGTGGTAGAGCTGCGTCATAATGATATCGGCACGGACGAAATTATTGTAAAAGTAGCCTTGAAAACCGACATCGATTATTTTGAAAAGGAACTGAAAGATAAATTCAGGGCTAAATTGAGGGTGGCGCCACAAATACAGTTTGACACCTCGGATACCATCAATCTATTAAAATGGCCAGAAGGGAATAGAAAACCGACGCTCCTAATCGACTTACGCTAAACTACTTCATTTGTATTATTTTGCTTCACTTATTTGGAAAGTGAATTCATTAGCCTGTACATTTGACTCAACAAATATTGTTTAAGTTAAAATTAATACAAGTGAGTATGAAAAAAATGATCGTCTTGGCTATGGTGGTTTCCTTGGGATTCCTTAGCTCAAAATTGAACGCCCAAAACGCCATCAACCCGGGAGAAAAAGCGGCCATTACTTTTTTTGATTTTGATTTTGCCGCTGGTTATTTCGGCTACAAATCTGTTAAAATTGACGATGCGGGACCTAACACATTAGAAAACAGAACACTTCACCAAATTTTAAGATTATTGGAAGCCGACATCAATGCCAAATATGGCATTACCTTGGAACCGGCAAAATATGATTCAACGAACGAAACGAAATGGATTACGGCAAAAGCCTATCCTAAAATAAAGAAAAAAGACGCATTGACTTTAGGCTACGATAAAATTGTAGAAATCCGTGCCTATATGCGCCCATCAGCCGCCATGTCCATTGGTGGGTATAGCGCACCTAAGCCTGTTATGTGGCTGAATTTAAAAGTTTTTGATAAAGCTGGAAAAGAAATTTTCGATACATCGGCACAATTGAAAGCTGAAGACCGCCAAAACTCATTCTCTATTGGCGGATTTCAAGCCACAGGCGGCTTTACAGGTGCATCTATTTTTGATCTATACAAAGGCGTGCTTGAAAAAGTATTCAACAAGGCTGAAGCCAAAAGCGCCAAGTAAATTAATTATATCTCCAAATAAAAAAGACTTTCCATGCGCATGGAAAGTCTTTTTTTTATAGTTAAAATTTGTAATTCTATATTACGAAACCATCTCCAATTTTCCTTCGCGGATGAATTTGGATAATGTATAAACCAACGTATCATGCTTTCTAACAAATGGGTTCTTCTTGTCCCAAACATAACCGGCCAGAATAGATGAAAGCTGTTGTTTGATGCCCTGGTTCGGATTTTCTACAAAGAATACATCCTGCAATGCACCATCATACCATGTTTTTACGTAAGTGGCAAACACATCTACCGCATCCTGAATATATTTTTCGTACTCTATCGGCCAATTTACTTCGCCTCCTTGTAATTGTCTGGCGGCTAATTTTCCGGCCAGAATCCCACTTTCGGTGGCAAACATGACACCCGAACTGAAAACCGGATCCAAAAACTCTACGGAATTACCGACGATGGCATATCCTTCGCCGTACATCTCCGATGTGGATGCCGAATAAGCTTCCAGGGATTTGGGATCCCATAAAAATTCGGAACCTTTGAAACGTTCACGATAATTGGGATCTTGGTCGATAATAGCTCTAATGATTTCTTCGTTCGTGCCAGTGAAATCTTTGAAAAACTCCGGATTTCCGACCACGCCCAAAGAAGTGGTTCCATTGCTGAACGGAATCACCCAGATCCATACATCCACCCGATGGACTACGAATGTAATCATCCAACCTTCGCGTCCTTCCGGACGTTTTTCGTCTCTGCAATGCACAAACATCGCTTTTCGTGGCGGTAATTTGGCGGTTTTGGCAGTACCCATCAGATTGGGCAATACACGCGCATAACCACTGGCATCGATGATAAACTTGGCGTCGATGATGCTTTTTTCGCCATTTTCATCTTCCACGGTCACTGAAGATTCACTTCCCTTAAATTCAACTGCGGTAACACCCGTACGATAATGGACCGGAACGCCTTGACGCTCCACCTCCTTGGCCAAAATCTGGTCGAATTCGCCACGTGGGCATTGCCAAGTCCAAGCCCAGCCATTGGTAAAACGGTCAGAAAAATCGAACTCGCAAACTTTTCCATCCTTTAAAAAACGTGCGCCGAACTTCTTTTGGAAATTGGCATTGTTGACGGCATCCATAAACCCGGCCTCGTCCAAATGGTCCATTACACGTGGAATCAAGCTTTCCCCTATCACGAAACGCGGAAATGTACTTTTTTCCACAATCATGGTTTTCAATCCTGCCTTGTTTGTCATGGATGCGGCAACTGTTCCCGCAGGGCCTGCGCCTATCACCAAAACATCAGTTTGTTCACGTTTCATTCAGAAAAATTTTAAAAAGCTTGATTATAACGCACAGGGGTTATTTCCATATTAAATCCCCGCCTTATCTTTGCAAATTTACAAAGAACATTTGTTTGGCAATTTTGTTTTTTAGATAACATAAAAATCTTTCATGATCAATCTTGGACAACACCCCGCAGAATATAGCGAATTTAAAAAAATAGTCATACACGAAAATGCCGTAGAGATCTCGGAAATAGCCCTTAATCGGGTAAAGGGGAGCTATGCCTTTTTGGATAATTTCTGCAAAGGCAAAATTATTTATGGCATCAATACGGGTTTTGGTCCAATGGCTCCATATCGAATAAATGCCAAGCACCAAAAAGAACTACAATACAACCTTATCCGCAGCCACTCTTCGGGTACAGGAACAGTACTTCCCCCTATTTACCTTCGTGCCATATTAACTGCCAGGCTCAATACCTTACTACAGGGTTATTCGGGAGTACACGAAAGCATCATCAACCAGTTTAAGGAATACATTAACCGCGGTATATATCCTGTGGTTTTTGACCATGGCGGCGTGGGTGCCAGCGGCGATTTGGTTCAATTGGCTCACATTGCGTTGGGTTTGATCGGCGAAGGTGAAGTAATCTACAAAGGCCAACTTCGCGATACGGCAGAAGTATTGAAGGAGGAAGGACTCGCGCCCGTCGAAGTTAAACTTCGTGAAGGATTAGGTGTAATGAACGGGACCGCAGCCATGACGGGAATCGGTATGGTCAATTTATACTATGCCAAGAAAATCGTGCAACTTTCCATTTTGGCTTCTTCCATGATCAATGAATTGGTGCAATCTTTCAGCGACCACTTTTCCGCCGAGTTGAATGCCGCCAAAAAACACCATGGCCAGCACGAAGTAGCCGCGGAAATGCGCTCCATCCTGTCCGATAGCCAATTAATCCGTACCCGCTCCGAGCACCTGTATGACAACATGCCCGAAAGCGATGTGGTTTCAGATAAGGTACAGGAATATTATAGCATCCGTTGCGTGCCACAGATATTGGGCGCCGTAGCCGATACGTTGGATTATACCGAAAATGTGTTGGTAAACGAAATCAATTCCGCCAACGACAACCCTATCATCGATATGATGAACGAAAACGTATATCATGGCGGGAACTTCCACGGCGATTACGTGGCTTTCGAAATGGATAAGATGCGCATAGCCATCACCAAGGTTTCCATGTTGACCGAGCGTCAGTTAAATTATTTGATGAACCACAAACTCAACAATATTTTGCCACCGTTTGCCAATTTAGGCCGCTTGGGGCTCAACTTTGGGATGCAGGGCGTACAGTTTACGGCAGTTTCCACTACAGCCGAAAACCAGACGCTGAGTAACCCGATGTATATCCATTCTATCCCGAACAATAACGACAACCAAGATATCGTAAGCATGGGTGCAAACTCCGCTTGGCTGACCAAAAAAGTGATTGACAATACTTTTGAAGTATTGACCATACATTTCATGTCGCTTTGCCAAGCCGTAGATCATTTGCAGTGCGCAGAACAGATGTCGTCCAAAACGAAAATGTTCTACGAAGGAATGCGTGAAATATTTCCTGTTTTCACGAACGATGAGCCTAAATATAAAGTCATCGGCAAATTGACACAACACTTAAAAAACTGGGAATCTCAATAAAATCTAACCTACACACACATGAGAATCGCATTAGTTACCGGAGGATCGAGGGGGATCGGAAAGGCAGTTTGCCTAAAATTGGCCGCGGAAGGTTGTCACCTCGTCATCAACTATAAATCGAATACCACCGAAGCCGAAAACACATTGGCGGAAGTAATCGCCGCCGGCGGAACAGGTGAATTGTTACCTTTTAATTGCGGAGACAAAAACGACATCGAAAAAACACTGTCCGAATGGCAAACCAACAATAGCGATAAATTCATTGAAATATTGGTGAACAATGCCGGCATCCGCCGCGACAATGTTATGGTGATGATGAGCGACGATGAGTGGTACGACGTCATCAATATCCACCTTAACGGTTTTTTCCATGTGACACGTGCCGTTTCCAAAAACATGGTATCCAAACGCAAAGGACGGATAGTAAACGTAGTTTCACTTTCCGGCGTTCAGGGCATGCAAGGCCAAACAAATTATTCCGCTGCAAAAGCTGGCATAATTGGGGCCACGAAAGCATTGGCTAGGGAATTGGGGCGCCGAAATATCACTGTAAATGCCGTGGCGCCAGGATTCATTAAAACCGATATGACGGAAGATATTGACGAATCTCAATACAAGGCGGTTATCCCAGCCGGCAGGTTTGGTACCGCCCAAGAAGTGGCTGAAGCCGTTTGTTTTTTATCTTCACCAGGGGCTTCATATATTACCGGAGAAGTTATCAATGTAAATGGAGGACTTTATACTTAAGCGTCAATCGATTAATGGTCATATTTTTGGGGATAAGATCAAATAGACCATAAACCGATAACGAATAATAATTATCAAAATGAGAAGAGTTGCCATCACCGGAATAGGGATTTATTCCTGTATCGGAAAAAACATAGCAGAAGTGACCGAATCTTTACGCATCGGTAGATCGGGCATCGTATTTGACCCTATCCGCAAGGAAATGGGATTTCGTTCGGCCTTGACGGGATATGTAGAGCCACCCGTATTGAAGGGAATTCTTGACCGTCGCTCCCGTGTGGGCATGGCCCAGGAAGGTGAATATGCCTACCTCTCCACATTGGAGGCCTTGAATATGGCCGGTATCAGTCAAGATTTCATCAACGAGCATGAAGTGGGCGTTATCTTCGGTAATGACAGCAGTGCCAAGGCCGTGGTGGAAGGTACCGACATCATGCGTGAGAAAAAAGACACCATGATGATGGGATCGGGTTTCGTATTCCAGGCCATGAACAGTACGGTAACCATGAATTTGGCTACCATATTCAAACTGCGTGGCGTCAACTTTACGTTGAGCGCGGCCTGCGCCAGCGGCTCACATTCCATCGGGATGGCCTATTTGCTTATCAGTCAAGGTTTGCAGAACCATATCATCTGTGGAGGTGCGCAGGAAGTGAATCCTTATGCATTTGGTAGTTTCGATGCCTTAAGTGCATTCAGCGTACGCGAAGACGAACCCCAACGTGCATCCCGTCCATTCGATGGCGGGCGCGATGGCTTGGTACCAAGTGGTGGCGCGGCAACCGTTATCCTGGAAGATTATGAAACCGCCGTTGCCCGCGGGGCTAATATTTTGGGTGAAATCCTAGGTTATGGCTTTTCGTCCAATGGAGACCATATTTCCCAACCCAACGTAGACGGTCCGGTCCGGTCATTAAAAATGGCGTTGAAAGCCGCCCATATTTCGGCCGATGAGGTAGATTATATCAATGCACACGCCACTTCTACGCCCATCGGGGATATGAATGAGGCCAAAGCCATCTACGAGGTATTCGGTGATTCCGGCGTTCCGGTTACATCCACCAAATCCATGACAGGCCACGAATGTTGGATGGCCGGCGCCAGCGAAATCGTATATTCTTTGCTGATGATGAAACACGGATTCGTGGCACCCAACATCAACCTGGAAAACCCGGATGAGGCTTCATCCCAACTATATATACCGTCAGTTGCAATAGACAAAAAAATTGACGTATTTTTGTCGAATTCTTTTGGATTCGGAGGCACGAATTCCACCCTTATCGTAAAAAAGTAATAACCCAATGAGCACGGGCGTAATGGATAATACAGCTGTCATAGAAAAAATTAATGCCTTTTTGGTAGACGAGTTTGAGGTAAACGAGTCAGACTTGGTGCCTGACGCCAACCTAAAGGAAACCTTGGATCTGGATAGCCTTGACTATGTAGATTTAGTGGTGGTGATTGAAAATACGTTCGGTTTTAAAGTAAAAGCCGAAGATTTTCGCGGTATCCAAACCGTTCAGGATTTCTACGATTACATCATCAATCGTCTTAACAACGGCGAAACCGTTTAGCACCACTTCGTCATGTCCGAGTGGAAAGGTAAATCGCGCGGCGGAACCCTTGGAAATCAGATTTTTATTTGGCTACTTACGCGGGTTGGCCTAAAGGCCGCTTACGCTTTGCTGGCTTTTGTGGCTATTTATTTCATTCCATTTGCGCCTAAGGGGACCAAAGCTTCTTGGTTTTACTTACGGAAAATCCATCGCTACTCCCCGCTTCGCTCGGTGATCCGTATCTATTTAAATTATATAGCTTTCGGCATGTCCATCATCGACCGTGTGGCCGTATTATCCGGGATCAAAACAAGTTTTACGTTTGAGTTTGATGGTGAAGAAAATATCCAACGCATGCTGGATGAAAAAACAGGCGGTATCCTTATTTCCGCGCATCTCGGCAACTGGGAAATCGCCGGGCATTTCCTGGGTAGGTTGGATGGTAGGATCAACATCATTATGTATGATGAAGAACATGAAAAGCTGAAGGAGATGAAGAGCAAAGTGGAAGTTCGCCGTAAAGACACCACGAACGTCAATATCATTCCGCTCAAAGATGATCTATCTCACGTACTGGCCTTAAATAAGGCCGTAGAAAACAAGGAGCTGCTATGCGTACACGGAGATCGTGTACCACCGGGAAGTAAAAGCTTTGAATTTGATTTTATGGGAAAGAAGGCCGAATTTCCCACAGGGCCATTTTACTTGGCCGCAAAATATAAAATTCCCGTATCCTTCGTATTTGCCATGAAGGAAGGTAGTACGCACTATCATCTATTTGCCACACCTCCCAAATTTTACGAAGTAAAAGGAAATCCTTTGGAACGTAATGAGTCATTAAAAAAATTAATCCAGGATTATGTATGGGAAGTTGAGCGTAAAATGAAACAGTATCCGCTGCAATGGTATAATTTTTACCCGTTCTGGAAGAAATAATCCAAAACAAAAAACACCGCAGATTGCGGTGTTTTTTGTTTCAATCTCATCTTATTTTTAACCGAAAACGGTCCTTAAAATATCGTTCACGCGGGCTGCCGGATCTTTACGGATTTTAGCCTCTTCTTTAGCCATAATCTTGAATAAGCCATCCAGCGCTAAATTGGTCACATATTCGTTTAGGTTAGGATTTACAGCCTTAGGCAATACATTCCCTTGACCCAATACGGATCCTATCGCGTTGGCGGCTGGCGCATATTTATTATAGTTACTCCAAAGAGGAGTCCAATATTTGGTAATCTGCACCTTGTCTAGTGCCTTTTTTACTACTGGCGAAAATTTATCGTGCAAGGGTTGTCTTGTTTTGTTTTGCAAAAACGTAGTGGCTGCATTATCTCCGCCTTGTAACAATTGCAAACCATCCGTAATCGTCATGGAAGTGATCGCATTGATAAATATCGGCGTAGCTTCTTTTGCTGCCGTTTCCGCTGCACGGTTCAACTGTTTCACAAAATTATCGGTCTGAGACTTCAAACCATATTTATCGGCCAATGTTTTTACCGATTGCGCTTCCTTTGGAAATGGAATAAAAATCTCTGGATTTTTAAAAAAACCGTCTGTTTTTGAGGTAAATGCCACCGAATTTTTCGCACTCACGTTCAAAGCTTCTTTTAATCCATCCACGATGGTTGCGTTGCTCAATCCGGCACCTTGGCCTGTTATCGTATTCACTATACCACCAACCACACCAGATCCGGTTGTGGTATTACCTGTTGTAGTATTGGGTTTTGTAGTCGTACCAGTAGTGGTAGTAGAACCTGTAGTACTGCCTTTTGAACCACCCTTCCCGCCAACTTGGCCATGGGATAGACTAAAAGTTACAAATGTTAAACAAGTAAAAATAAAGGGAGCGATTTTCATAAAAATATCTTTGTTAATATAAAAATAAGACAAAAAACCTGCCAAAGCATACTTTTGTTAAACACTTACCTAAAAAATCTCGTTTTGGAAAAGAATATATTAGTCCTCGCCTATACACAGACAGGGAAACGAAAGACATTAAAAAACGAAACCGGATCTTTTAAAAGTATCGGTTTCGGGGATATGATTATGGTTATTCGCTAACATTCATCTAATGAATATTAAAAATAAATACCATTACATCCTCTACGCCGTATTTTTAATCTCATTCCCTAATTATGCACAAAACGATGCCAAATACATCGATTCGCTTATTTCATACGCTTCAAAGCCTGACGACAGCCTGAAATTTATGGCCATGAGCGAATTGACTTGGGAATTCAATAATACTGATGTAGATAAGGCTATCCAATATGCACAAATCGGACTGAAAACAGCCGAAAATATTCAATCAAGATTCGGAATTGCACAAGCTTATACGGATTTGGGTATTGCATATTATTTCAAACGAGATTTTGATTCATCCGAATATTTCTATTTCAAAGCCGCACCAGTGATGAAATCCATCCGTGATACATCAGGATTGGCTTTTTTGTATAACAATATGGGTGCACTCTATAAGGAACGTGCGGAATATGATGTGTCGTTAAAATACAGTTTTGAGTCGCTGAGAATATATCAATGGCTGGATAACAAAAGAAAGATAGCCCTCTTACTCAACAACATCGGTGTTACATACGAAGAACTGAAAAAGTATGATACTGCCTTGGATTATTATCATCGGGCCTTGAATTATAACATAGCCGAAGAAAACGAAAACGGCATAGCCCGAAATTATATTGGCCTTGGCAACATGAGCCTGGCGCTAAAAAATTATGCCGAAGCCATGCATTTCTTCCGATTGGCCGAACCTCTTTTCCGCAAACTGGAGTGGACAATTGAGCTTTCGGTGGTATTGAATAATATGGGAAATGTTTACGCAGAACAAAAACAGTATGGAGAAGCATTAAAAAAGAAGGAGGAAGCACTTAAAATCGCCATCGAATCTGAAGATATACAAGGGCAGGCTAAATACCATTTATATATAACAGACATATTATTTAGGCTGAACCGATTTCGGGAAGCGGAAGAACACATTGAAAAAGCTAACATTTTAGCCAAAAAAATTAAATCGTATGAAATTGAGATGGATTTGTACGAGGCTTATGCCAAATATTATTTCGGAACGAACCGTTTTGAAAAAGGGAATGCATATTTCCTGCAATTCCAAACCATCAAAGACAGCATTTATAGCCTTGAAATGGCCAAAGACATTGCATTGATGGAAGTGAAACACAATACACAAAGACTCAGGCTGGAAAAGGCCGAATCGGATGCAAAGAATCTACAACTACAAAATGCTCATTTAGAGTCAACGCAACAGCGTAATTACCTCATCATAGCATTCACGGCATTTATTCCATTACTGGTGTTATTTCTCTTTTACCGGAGTCGAGAACAAAAACGTAAAGAAGAAAAACTGCGTATTTCAGCCATGCTGATGTCGGAAGAACAAGAACGCACAAGAATTGCAAGGGAATTACATGATGGATTGGGACAAATTCTTTCAACCGCCCGATTAAATGCCGCGGCATTGGAAGATTCCGTTGCCCCGGAAGATGAAAAAATACTGCAAAATGCCTTGGCTCTTTTAGACCAATCCATAGTTGAAGTACGAAATATCTCGCATAATTTGATGCCGGTTGCCCTTTCCGGAAAAGGTTTAAAAGAAGCGCTGACGGAATTATCCGAAAAAATGAATACGATCAAAAAACCGGCATTACAGTTCGAGTATATTTCCCATTCAGCCAAAGCCATGGAAAAATCAGTAGAAGTAGCCGTATACCGTGTTATACAAGAAACATTAAACAATATGGTGAAGCACGCTTCCGCCGGTTTAATTTTTTTGCAAATCAAACAATCAGATAAAAAGTTGGAAATCTTAATTCGGGATAACGGAAAAGGATTTGATGTAAAAAATGTTGACGAAAGCCTAGGATTGGGTTGGAAAAATATATCCACCCGCTTATCATTGATCCATGGCAAATTCGACATCCAAAGCGAAATAGGGATGGGGACCATCATCAATATGTGGGTAGCTTTATGATAGAATTGGATAAAATAAAAATCATGCTCGTAGACGACCATCAAATGTTTATCGATGGCGTAAAATCACTCTTGCGAAACGAAAAGCGTTTTGATTTTGTAGCTGAGGCCAATTCGGGCGAAGCTGCGTTAGAAATATTAAAAAATATAACGCCACATATTCTTATTTCCGACATCAGCATGCCTGGCATGAGCGGAAATGAGTTGATAAACAAAGTGAAAGAATTGAATCCGGAGATTAGGATTTTAGTAATTTCGATGCACAACGAAGCCGATATCATCAGCGATATTATGATGCTGGAGGCCGAAGGATATATCTTAAAAAATACCGGCAAAAAGGAACTGTCCACCGCATTGCAAAAAATTGCCGACGGAGGGACGCATTATAGCGAAGAAGTATTGTTATCCCTGATGCATAAAATAAAAAAGGATAAAAAACATGATAGCCATATCCAAAAATTAAGCGAGCGCGAAATTGAAATCATAGAACTGATCTGCAAGGAATTTTCTAACGAAGAAATGGCCGAAAAACTCTTCTTAAGCAAACGTACCATAGAAACCCATCGCCGAAACATCAGCTTGAAAACCAATACCAAAACGGTGGTCGGTCTCATCAAGTTTGCATTCCGAAATGGTATGGTGATGTTATAATCTACGTATTAATACTTAGCGAGAATACCACGAAATCGGTATAGCCAGACCCATCCTCATCCTCTAATTTTGTGTCAAATTACGGCACACATGAAATCCAATTCCATTTTCATTATCACCCTCTCCAACCTCTTGCCCATATTTTGCATAGCCCAACAGGCAAGTGAAATAAAAGTATTCAGGGATAAAAAAGTAAAGTTGAATGTGAGTTCCCTTTATGATGTGGTTGTAAATGCGGACGGAAGCGAAATACAGGCCATTACGTACAGCAAAAAAGGGGTGGCCGAATCTGTTATATTTGATAAGTCGTTGGCGCTAAAAAGCGTAAACGAAATCGAGATCGATTTTGAAAAAGACCAACGTACAAAAATCCAAAAGAAATATGGAGACGAGGCCGAATTGGCTTATACCGAGAATGGTTACCCTTATCTGATCCTGAAAAAGGATGTCCTCTATATCGCAGATTCATTTTTCGGCTTGAAATTGCAGGGCGAAATGAATAAAATTGGCCAAAATATATCTACCGGTTTAAATTTATTGATCCAAAAGGGTGAGATCGTACAATACGGCACATCTTACGACAATGGAACTTACGGCTCGGGCGAAGGTATTTCGACACGTTTCGTTTCCCGAAGTGAAAGCAAACTCAAAAGCGACGAAGACAAAAATGTTTCGTACGAATTCCATAAATCAAACGGCGAGGAATTTAAATTCGTCAATACCTCCGTGATGAATATAACCACCTACAATTATATGGGAGAACAAAAATCATTGGTATATTCAAACGGCTATGCCGATTATTATAAAGTGTATGACGTCTACAACGGGCATACGAATTATGGGAAGGTAAGGGCCGGAATTATCCAACGGAATTTAATCAGCGGTGCATCGGGAACCATGTTGTTGGTAGCCAAAAGGCGACCCATCATTGCATTCGGCAAAGCGCCTTCGAAGGAAGATTTGCTTCCATATTATTATGTATACCAAATCGATTCCAAAACATTGGAGGTACTTAATAAAACTAAATTCCAGGAACCGATATCACGTGCCATTATTTTTAGGAACTCGTTAAGTATCTGTGGTGGCGCACTGTTAGTTTCTGCACCCACCAATGTAACCGCCAGCGGAAACATCGTTCCCATCGATCCCGATGCAAAAAAATATGTATTCAGGCATGTGACGGACGATGCGAAATTAAATTGGGAATTTGAATATAAAGTGCCTTCGGGTTTTACGCGCTTCGTCAATGCGGTGGAACTGCCCGATAGCAGCATTATTCTATATGCTACCGTAGACATGAAAAAAGCAGATAACTACTATAACAAAAAAATGGGTGTTTCCGGAGACGGTTTTTATTCGATGAAAATTAAAAATGGCAAGGTGATCGGCGCACCAAGCCTTGGTATGGAAGATTTCATCAAACATTATAAAACGCCGCAAAGCATCAAACCGAAAGTGGCCGGTTACGATCCGCAAGACCATGCACTGCAAACCACGCAAACACGGATGCTAGATAACGGCGGTATGATGGTAATCGGTATGGCCACTAAATTTGATAGCAAACTCCAAAAAGATTTAATCATTGGCCATGTTATATTTCATTTTGATGTGAACGGCGGATTGGCCAACCAATTTTGGATTCCAAGCGAGTCGAACGTAAAACCCGAGTTGGATCCGGTGACATTTCAAATATCCGAGGACGAATTTCTTTGGTTGACGTTTGAAAGCAAAGATGAATTCGGAAAATTCATGACGCCATCGTTTTCCAAATTTAATTTAAAAACGAAAACTATCTCGGACGTGACGATGATCGGGGACGATAAACATTATGTGACCACCAAGAACCCGATGGTGATGAGTCCCGACAATAAAACAATGAAATTCTTTGGATTCGATAAAGGCGGAAAAGAGTTTTGGACACAGGAAGTTTCGCTTCAATAACAGCCATTTGCCGCGGAACTGAAACATTCGCCCTATCTTTGCAGCCATTTACAAAAGATTGGTAGCATGACTTTTTCCGAATTAAATCTGAATGCCCCGTTGCTCAACGCATTGAACGACTTGGGTTACACAACGCCTACACCTATACAGGAGAAGGTATTTTCGGTGATGATGTCTGGAAAAGACGTGCTCGGTATTGCGCAAACGGGAACAGGTAAGACCTTTGCCTATCTGTTACCGATGTTACGCCAATGGAAATATACATCCGACCGTAACCCACAGATCCTGATTTTGGTTCCTACGAGGGAATTGGTGGTACAGGTAGAAAAGGAAGCAAAAAAACTCACTACGTATACCAATGCCGTTACGTTGGGCGTGTATGGCGGAACGAACATCAAAACGCAAATTGAGGATGTACTGGAAGGCGTAGACATTATGGTAGCCACACCGGGCCGCCTGCTGGATTTGGCCCTGAATGGCTCTTTACGCCTAAAATCGGTAAAGAAATTGGTGTTGGACGAGGTGGACGAAATGCTGAGTTTGGGCTTCCGCTACCAACTGACGCGGATTTTGGATTTGTTGCCCGAAAAAAGACAAAACCTACTTTTTTCCGCTACCACCACAGAGGAAGTGGAAATGTTTATGCACGACAATTTTAACAGCCCGGTAACCATTGAAGCGGCCCCAACCGGTGCGCCTTTGGAAAATATTGAACAGGCGGCTTACGAAGTTCCCAATTTCAACACGAAAATAAATTTGTTGGAGAAATTACTTTCCGATAGCGAAACATACAGTAAAGTATTGGTATTTGCGGGAACCAAAACCTTAGCTGATCTATTGCACAAACAACTGGATGAAAAATTCCCGGAACAGATTGGCGTAGTACACTCGAACAAAGACCAGAACTATCGTTTCAATACGGTAAAAAAGTTCCACAACGGCGAAAATCGGGTATTGATTGCCACGGACTTGATTGCCCGCGGTTTGGATATTTTTGAGGTAACACATGTCATCAATTTTGATACGCCAGATGTTCCCGAAAATTACATCCACCGTATCGGGCGTACCGGACGTGCGGAGAAATTGGGAAAATCCATCACGTTTATTACCGAACGCGAAAAAGAGTATCAGGATGCCATCGAAGGCTTAATGGAATATACCATTCCCATTATCCCATTGCCGGAAGATTTAGTGATTTCCGACAAGCTGATCCCGGAAGAAATGCCCCAATTCCGTATGAAGAATATTGACGTAAAACTTCCGAAAAGGGATAACATAGGTGCGGCCTTCCACGAAAAAAAGGATAAAAACAAAAAGGTGAACATTAAAATGACACGCGCCGATTCGATGAAATTGAAATATAAAAAGCCGAAAACACGCGGACAAAAAAGCAAGAAAAGGTAGTCTTTGTAAACCTGATTTTCATTTTCACAATTAGTTCCGCCTATTTACTTTTGGCTAAATTGCGCACCATGAAAACTATCTTTTCCATTCTTATACTTTTCTTTTTCGGCATCAATTTATCCGCCCAAAAAATTACCTTCCAAATGTCGGCCCTGGGTATTGATTTTGGATTGATGACGGTAACCAAAACCGTAGAAAAAGACAGTTCCGAAACATATACGTTAAAAGCCAAAGGTTATTTAAAAGTATTATGGATGGAGCGCGACGATGAGACAAGAAATACTGTACGATACCAAAACGGAAAATTACTCTCATCTTCTTATACACAAATGGAAAGTAATGTAACCACCAATTGGAATACCGTAACATTTGACGGGAAAAATTACGTAGTCAATTCAAACCAAGGCAAATATTTCCTTTCCGAAACACCTTCCTTTTCCGTGCTTAAGTTATATTTCACTTATCCAAAATCTTTGACCCGGATTTTTTCCGAAGCCGAAGGTGGATTTATCAATATCAAACACGTGGACGATAATAGCGTGGAAATAAAAGACGCCAAAGGCAATAGAAGTGTCTATTTATACAAAAATGGGGCGATAGACAAACTAGAGTTCCATACCTCCATAGCCAAAGTAAATATGAAACGGATTTATTAGACGGCGGTTCTGGCTTTTTTCTTTCTGTCAGAATCGGCTCGGGTGGTTTTACACACCTTGTCCCAAATAAACGAGACTTCCCCAAAATTTGAGTTTACATCGCTGTGGTGAATGTTGTGCCAAGCGGAACTGTTGAGGCCAATCTTGGGCAGTAATTTTTCGAGCCATCGAAAAGTTACGCCACAATGTAGGTATAGGTTCAAGAACACAAAACCTATAATGGCGGTAAAATAAAGTGGTGCAAAGTGCTTAGCCACCGGAAAACAGATGAGCAGCAATGGCCAAAACGTGAGGAATGTTTCCAACGGCCCTACCGCGAAACTGGCAAAAGGTGTTGGGTCCCTAAAATAGTGGTGGTCTTTATGGAAAGGAAACAACAGACGTGTATGTAGCAAACGGTGTTTCCAATAAGTGAGTGCATCCACCAACATAATGCCGGCGTACATCTGTAAAATAACCATCCACCAACTCAATCCCATTTCTTCCAAAGTCCAAGCCAAGCCCGTTGGATAACCGGCGCGGTACAATCCCACCGGCCATGCGGCCATACTGGCTACCACAAACATGGCTAAGCCACTGCCGAATGCTTCTTTGGCAATAGGCGGTATCTTATTTCTTTCGCCTTGTATTCGCGAACCATATTTTTCAGAAAACCGGTACAAGAGAAAACTCAATGAAAAAAGCGGCACCATAATGACGATGAATATCCGCCAAAAACTGTCGTAATAATCCATGACCGAAGGGTGCAAAAGTCCAGAACAAAAAAACAGGATAACGACGGCCCAGTCGATATAACCGGCCAAATTACGCATGGTGAAGAATGGGTTGTTTGAGGTGCTTTTCTGCATGGGTATGCTATTTATAACAAAAGAAACAATTTTTCGCCAAAAAATAGCTAAACCAATAGATCATCCATGGCTTGTTGGATATCGGTAAACTGAAATTCGTAACCTTCCTGGATGATTTTATCGGGCGACACACGACTTCCTTCCAATACAATGACGGATTGTTCACCCAAAGCTACTTTCAATGCAAATTTGGGGACATTGACCGGAGCGACAAATTTTTTCAATGTTTTAGCCGCGGCTTCCGTCAGTTGTTTAAAGTTGGTGAATTGAGGTGCTACGGCATTATAGATTCCGCCGGTTTCCTTCTTGTGTAATGCAAAAGACACCATATCCACCAAATCGTCGATATGGATCCATGGAACCCATTGCCTGCCGGTTCCCAGTACGGCTCCCATTACAAAACGCATGGGTTTTACAATTTCTTGCAAAGCGCCTCCTTCTTCGGCCAACACCACACCAATTCTCATGATGACGGTCTGGATATCTAATTCTAGTTTAAATTTTGCGGTTTCAGTTTCCCACAATACACATACTTCTGCCAAGAAGTCTTTCCCGTGTGTGTCCTTTTCCGTAAAAATATCATCAGCGGTCACTGATCCGTAATATCCCACGGCAGATGCACACAATACCTTTGTGGGTTTGAATCCTGTTTTTTCGATGGTAGAAATAAGCAATTTGGTAGATTCGGTACGGCTTTCAATAATGACTTTCTTCCGTTCTTTGGTCCACAGCTTGCCCGCCACCGATTCACCGGCCAAATGGATCAACCAGGTAACGTCTTCCAATGCACTTTCGTCGATTTCTCCTTTTTCCGGATTCCAATAATATTTCCCTTGGGCTTTTTTTCCTTTAAAACCACGACCCAGCAACCTTACTTCATGCCCTTGTCCGTTAAATAAGGTTTGCAATTTATTGCCTATCAGTCCCGAACCGCCGGTAATGAGGATTATTTGTTTTGCAGCCATGGTTTCATCATTTGCATGTGAAGTTAAGGTATATAACCACTAAAACTTTGCCAAGCATGTTATTTGCTTGTTAATGGAATACATGAAGTGATTGAAGTTCGAGGGTTCGTACAGCTATGTTAAAACTTATTTTAACCACAAAAAATATATAGTGGCCCATAGCCCTATGAACAAAACGCCCGGTAATATCTCCGTTCTCAGTTTACTCTTTAAGTGTTTCTTTACGAAAGCCAAATACAGTACATAAAGAATAAATATGCCCGTTAATATCACTGGAATTAAAACTCTTACTGGCAACATATTTGATTTGTATTAGTGTGTTTGCAGATGCACGTCTCCGAAGGTATTAGTTAAACCGGAATTTTTCCAATTTGGCTTGTACTTCTTCCTTAAAGGTGGTACCAATGGTCAATAATTGGTCTTTTACCCGGAAACTATTTCCTTCAATTTCCTTTACAAAACGTAGGTTGATGATATATGAGCGGTGGATACGGATGAAATTATCGTCGGATAACAACAGGGCTTCAATATTCTTCATCGTATTGTGTGTTACCACTTTGCTTTGCATGGTATGAATGATAACATAATCCTTCAGACCTTCTACATAGCAGATTTCCTCTATGTTGATGCGCACCAGTTTCCCATCTGCTTTTACGAAGATATAATCCGGTGTTTCACCTTCGGTCAACGTTCCCCTCAAACGTTCCTCCGCTTTGTTGACGGCCTTGGCAAAACGGTCAAACGATACCGGTTTCAGCAAATAATCGGCCGCATCTATTTCGTAGCTTTCCAACGCATAATTCGGATATGCCGTGGTAAATATCACCAACGGTGGATTTCTTAATGTTTTCAGCAGTTCCAAACCCGTCATTTCGGGCATCTGGATGTCGAGGAACAGGATATCCACCTTGTGTATTTTTAGCAAGGCCATCGCATCCGTGGCGGAATTTACCTTACCCACCAAATGCATATGTGGCATTTTACCCACAAAAGATTCTATCACGTCTGCGGCCAGCGGCTCGTCGTCAACAATAAGACAATTTATCATTATGCGTCAGGTTTTAAAATAAGTTCAACAAAAAATATCCCGTCGTTTTTCTCTATTTTCAATCTGTGTTTATCCGGATAAATCAATGACAAACGCTTCTTGAGGTTTTCCATACCGATTCCGCCTACGTTGTTGGCATTGGGCGTGTAAACCGTTTTTGATTCCCCAAAGTTATTCATACATTTAAATACCACGGCATTGGGCCGGATGTCCATCTCAATGTTCACGAACCCATCCGCGGCACGCGAACCCATTCCGTGCTTAAATGCATTTTCCACAAACGAAATCCAAATCAGCGGTGCCACCATTACGTTTCCGGGATCGCCGTTTACGCTAAAACGTATCCTGTCGGTACTTCGTGTACGAATGCGTTCCAACTCCACATAATTATTTAGGGTCTCTATTTCCTTTGACAATAGAATGCGCTCGGCATTGCATTCATATAGAATATAACGCAGTAAATCCGAAAGCTTAAGTACGACTTCCGCCGTCTGATCCGATTTTTTGAGCGCCAACGAATAAATACTGTTAAGCGTATTGAATAAGAAGTGGGGATTGATCTGTGATTTCAGGAAGTTGAGTTCGCTCTCCACCTGTTTTTTTTCCATCATTTTTACCGCATCCTCCCGAAGGAAATAGTCGTTGGCAAATTTGGCCAACGTAAAGCCGAACAAGAAAATAGAAACCAAGAGTAACGCCAATACATACGGAACGTTCTGGAAATTTTCCGTATCGGAAAAATATTGGGGATAGTTCTGTATGAAATGGTCAAAAAATATTTTGGTTACCTGTGCCGTGATGGAGATCCAGAGCGTAACCAAAAAGAAATATTTGCCATACTGCCGTTTCTCAAAAAAACGAGGAATCAGGTATAGGTTATTTACATAGACAACCACCCCCAGCCAAAAGGTTTGTAGTAGATTATATTCTATGGTAAATAGAATGGAGTCGAACGTTACATTTTCGGATGTAAGGAGACTGACCACCTGAAAGAGGTTGTAAATAAACCAGAAATAGATATTTCTGGCAACCCTACCAAAAAAAATATGCCTCCACTCGGTCTTCATGTGAACGAAAATAACGTTGCCGGGCAAAATAATTGCCTCATTTAGACCAATGGACGAAAAATATAGTTCAATTAAAGACTTTTCACTACCGCTTCGAGCCTTCCCTTGAATTCACTGTAGCGTTCTGCAGGCATAATCCCCCCCAATTTGATGGAGAAATAATGGATGTAGAATTGCTTCAAAGTCAATCCATGTTTCTTCAATAAATCGGGATCGCTGATTCCGGCAAAGACTAACCGGTCCATGATGACCATGACGTCCGGGGAAAACTCGGCTGGAAAAAACCCTTCGCGGGAAGCTTCATTGTAGAAATCCCTCAAAAACATCAATGCGATGTTTTTGAAATCCTCGATCATTTTCCATTTCTGCGGAAACTCACTTTTCAAGTCGTCCAGGAACAAAGTGGAAATGTCTGTCATGGCAGCGGCAGAAATCTCGACTGATTTCAGGAAGCGCTCCTCAAAACCCAAAGATTTGTCCATCAAAGGTTCTTTGTAGTTTGAAATGTCAGCCAATTTCCATGAAATAATGTCTTCGATGAGCTGCTCTTTAGACGAGAAGTACTTGTAAAATGTGGCCTTGCTGACGCCAATCAGTTTAGCCATTTCGTCCATGGTGAAAGAAGAGAAGCCTTGTGCAGAGAATACAGGCATTAAAATTTCAAGCCAACGGAGTTTAAGTTCAGGATTTTCCACCCTGACTTTGTTTAAGGGTTTTCTGCCCATTGTGTTTGTGTGTGTAGATTAGAGAAAGAGGTTGCTTGTCCTAACAAATATAGAAATTATATCAAAATAGTAATCCTGTGTTTTACTTCGATCTTCTTCCTTTTTTTAGTAATTTCCATATCACTTCGGAATCCCATCCTGATTTGAGTTCAATCGGCTCGGACATATACAGCACTTTTTCCGGCTGTTTTCCTTCCATGTATTTCCCTGTATCCCACATACGGTTGCCATTCTCGTCCAAAATTAATCGGAGCCTGTAGGAGCCGGGTTCTATACGACTGAACTGTACATCATTCTGATTTGCATTTGCAAATGTCTCACGAATCACCTTATCATCCTTTAATAGATGCCATATTTTAGGAAATTTTATGATAGAATCCTCATAAATAATCTTTACCGAACCATATTCCGTAGCTTCACGAAACCCAATAGTATACGTGCTTTGGGATGTTGATTTACCCGAAATACTAATAAATGCTGCGGAGTCGGATATTATAGTGTATTTTTTTTTGGAAGACCTTTCAAAGTCGATAAAATACTTTCTGGGTAATGTAGTGTCAGCAATAATCCTATAATTTATCGGGATACTGTCTGCCAATATCTTGAAAAGTGAAGTATCGATATTTTTTATAGGCTCACCGAAAGTCAACGATGGCATTGAGTATAAATCAAATTTCATGTTTGCCGCTGCGTCCAGCACTACCGCGAACCCAGTTGAGGCCCTGGATAATCTTCCTTTTCCCCCGGAAGGTTGGCCGACATTTTTATTCGTCCTCAATACTACCGTATCTATGGTATTTAAATGCCGGAGGAAAACCCCGAACGAATCTGCCTCGATTTTTTCGTGCCAAAGGGTTAAAGTATCTTTCCCTTTATTAAATTCGTAAGCAAAATAGCCGGAGTCCTTTATCCCGAAATTCGGTAATACTTTTACACTATCCGCCAGGCCGGAAAAATAAAATTCCGTGCGGATGGGTGATACCGACTTAGCCTTATTGAATTTTATTTTCCCCCCAGGCTCAATAAAAGAAACCAAATTAGTAATGGTAGAATCGTTAACGGTAGAAACCGTCATTGTTGAAAAGGCAATGCCTTCGCCGCTTCTGTCGTATATATTGTTGTTATTGTCTTCGTGGAGGGCAAATATTTTGTAATCGCCCTGCCGCAGGTTACTCAGCTTAAAATTGCCTCCCCCATCCGTATAAGCCAGATAAAACGGCTTTTCTTTATATGGAAATGAGTCTGTTACCTCGGTTTTATACAACATTACCTTATACCCTTCACCCGGCTTCCCGGTGAAGGCATCCACGATATTCCCGCGCACTTCTCCCGAATCTAAAAATGAACCGGTGGAAAATACAAACGAGAAACCGGTATTGATATTGGATTCGGTGATATCCTGGATAGATTTCCCGAATTGGATTACATAGGTAATATTAGACAGCAGCGAGTCTTTAAACTTGATTTTAACGGCCTGCCCACTCAATATATATTCCGGGGGGGGAAACACAGGAGGGGAAATCAATATCTCCCGCGTTGGGTCTACCAGATTGATATATTCGTCAAACCTAATGGTAATGGTTTTCCCCTTAAAGTTCAATGAAAATGTATCTGGATTGGAATTTCTATATGCTGGCGGAACCTTATCCTCATCACCGCCGGTTAGGGGCATTACTTTGGCACAGCTGCCCAATATGAAGCCAAAGCCGGCCAAAGCCAAGAAACCCACCTTAATTTTCTTTAGCATCTGCATCAGGACGGAACAATTAAACCAACTATTTTCTCCAAGTAAATCCGGTCTGTTTCGTCAAAACTACCCAATTCGGTACTATCCACATCCAGCACACCCCAAACGCCTCCGTGGTGTACCATAGGAACCACAATTTCCGAATTGGATGCTGCGCTACATGCGATATGTCCTTCAAATTGATGGACATCTGGCACCACGATAGATTCCGATTTTGCCCAAGATGTTCCGCAAACGCCTTTGCCTTTGGCAATCCGGGTACAAGCTACAGGCCCTTGGAACGGACCCAAAACCAATTCACCGTTTTTCACCAGATAAAAACCGACCCACCAAAAATCGAATTCGGTTTTGATAAGCGCACAAACGTTAGCCAAATTGGCCACCAAATCGGTTTCGCCAGAGAGTAATGCCTGTGTCGAACCTAATATGCGTTCGTATTTTTCTGATTTCATGAACCGCAAATGTAGTGCATTATCGCTTTTGACGCTGAATGTGTTTATCGTTGCCCGGCAAATGCCAACGTAAGCGCACTTATTTTACCTTTTGCCACGGGTTTGATTGCCGCAGCACAGGCTTCAAGCGTAGCTCCGGTAGTCAATACATCGTCCACCAATACAATGGGCTGGTTCAGTATAGCATCATCCACAGGCGCGAAAATATTTTCTACATTTTCCCAACGCGCAAAGCGACCTTTTCGTGTTTGGGAACCTTTATCCTCTCGTCTTATTAACAAATCCAGACATTTGGAATCACTGACGGCTGATGCCAAACCTTTGGCCAAATGGAAAGCTTGGTTGTATCCGCGTTTATACATTTTTTGTGGATGTAACGGTACCGGAATAAATATGGGCGGTTCGGTAAACCAACCTTTTTCGGCTAAGTGTTTGCCGTACCATGCGGACAATTGTTCGGCCAAATCGGTACCGCCTTTATATTTTATCTCGTGCAATACCCGCTGTACGCTGTTGCCTTTACTAAAATGGAATGCGGAGGAAACACGATGGAAATCAAAACGTCCGTAAAATATTTTCTCGGCCAGGTTATGTTCCTGTAAATGGAATCCGGTTCGGGGCAAATTCTCAAAACAAGCCGGGCAAATCATCGACTCTCCTTTGGGAAGGGGCTCTTCACAAGCAGGACAAAGGTTGGGGTATATCAATCGAAAAAGATCCTTCAGCATAAAATCTTATTCCTAAAGAGATAAAATTATTAATTTCGGTGAGATTATGGCGCATACCTTGAAAATGTTATTTCTTTTACCTTGGTTATCATTCTTACTTGTAACCGCCCAGGCCCAAAGCCCGCTAAAAAATGCATTGCAGGCCATGCGCTACAAAATACGGGCGGAAACAGGAACCAATGCCTATGTAGTTACCTATAATGCGCAAGCCGATATTTATTACAGTGCTTTTGCGGGCAACTCCACATATCCTTTGGAGGCATTTGACAACCAAGGCAAGACCGTTTATTCTTCAGAAATTGGGATTGATGCCCGCGGCCTCTGGTTTAACAAAAAAAACAATTCGTTGGAAGGGTTAGCCTATCCCAATAAAGGTAAATTTTCCATTCCGGTAAACAGTGCCGGGTTGCCACTTTCGTTGGTTGAACCGAAAAAGGATACATCCTATATTCCAAATAACCAAAGTATAGCTACATCAAACGAAAAAAACCTATTCCTGTTTGATGGAAAAAGGGTTTCCGTCGTTAATCCTAAAAGCCTCCGGGTAAAAGCAACCATACAATTAGCTTCGATGCCTGTTGAGTCCTCAAACCTTAATTATACCACCGTAGGGTATACCGGCGTCAAAAATCATGAATTAGCCTTTTATGATATGATAGAATCTAAAGTATATTTTACGAATCTAAAAGGAATTTATTCGGGCACATCAAAACTCCCAAACGACGCGCCTGAGGCACAGGCATTCCGGTTTTCATATACCAACAACTTACTATGGTTATATGACGCCGCCAATAGGACATGGATTGCATATCGCGTATTTTAATAGATGGAAATGAGGCACGAAAATCTCATCAAATACCTTCAGACAGAAATTTTTCCGGCGCTTTCGCCTGGGCTGTATTACCATGGGCCACACCATACTATGGACGTATACGATGCCGCCATGCGCATTTGCGAATACCAAAAAGTAGACGACAGTTTACGTGATTTAGTGGGTGCGGCCGCTTTGCTACATGACATTGGCTACGTTAAATCATATAGGCATAACGAAGCGTTGGCCTGCGAAATATGTATGAATATTTTACCGGCATGTGGTTATGATCAGCCAGAATGTGCCGAGATATGTAAAATGATTATGGCTACCTGTGTACCACAAAATCCACATACCATAGGCGCCGAAATATTATGTGACGCAGATTTGGACTATTTGGGAAGAGGCGATTTTGAATCGGGGGCAAACAACTTGTACAATGAATTTAAGGAACAGAAAATCGTCGATTCAAAAGAAGATTGGGACCAAATACAGATTAAATTTCTTTCAGCACACCATTATTTCACGGAATTTTCAAACCTTTACCGTGAACCTGCAAAGCAAAAGCATCTCCAAAAATTGATAAACTTATATCACAACAAGTAATATGGAAAACACAGATATGCTAGTAATCGTTCCCACGGATTTTACCAAAGAAGCCGAGTGCGCCACCCTACATGCCGCAGCCATTTCAAAGGCCGGAAATGGCCGTATAACACTGGTTCACGTGTTAAACCGCGAGTTTAAAAATAAAATGAAGAAAGAAGACCGTTCCGAAGATGATGTAAGGGCGGAACTGATTACAAACTGTGAGTATATCAAAAACGCATTGGGCGTGCCAGCTGATTTCGAAATGCCGGAGGGAAGCATTTTTTCAGCCATCGGCGATGCCGCAAAAGACAA
>Ga0247814_10000133_pt1 | contig 71784 bp, 67 predicted proteins | sample UWRJL179409R1_FD_179947 | JGI IMG/M metagenome (GOLD analysis project Ga0247814, IMG submission 179947) | Plant litter microbial communities from Arlington Agricultural Research Station in Wisconsin, United States - UWRJ-L179-409R-1 | ecosystem: Environmental > Terrestrial > Plant litter >... | reverse complement strand
GACCCATTGAGTTTTATTGATTTTAATTCTTCGCTTATCAAATCAACTATTTTCGGGTTTACCATTGGTATTGTAGGCTGCTATCAGGGGTATAACTCAAGCAAAGGTACAGAAGGTGTGGGTAAAGCAGCCAATGGTGCGGTAGTTACTGCCATGTTTTTAGTTTTTATTGAAGAGATAGTTATAGTGCAGATGACCAGCTGGTTTCGTTAAACAAATTATATGCATAAGGCCAAGGCACCCATAGATCAAAATAACGCTGTTATTCGCATTCAAGGATTGGAAAAATCTTTTGGTGATTACCATGTGTTGCGCGGTATTGATCTGGATCTATATCAGGGCGAAAATTTAGTGGTGCTGGGCCGCTCAGGTACAGGTAAATCTGTATTGATAAAAATTATATCAGGTTTGCTAAAGTTAGATAGCGGCCACGTAGAAGTATTGGGACAAAATATTAATAACGTTACCGAACGTGAACTGCGCGATTTGCGCGTCAGGATTGGTTTTTCGTTCCAGAACAGCGCCTTGTACGATAGCATGACAGTGCGTAAAAATCTGGAGTTTCCATTAGTGCGTAATAAAAGAAACCTCACCCGCGCAGAAGTTGACACCGCGGTTGAAACCGTGTTGGATGCCGTAGGCCTTTCTCAAACTATTAACCAAATGCCGTCAGAGCTTTCGGGCGGGCAGCGTAAGCGGATAGGCATTGCCCGTACATTGATACTGAACCCCGAAATTATGCTCTATGATGAGCCCACTGCAGGTTTGGACCCTATTACCTGTATTGAGATAAATGAACTGATAAATGAGGTGCAGGAAAGATATAAAACATCGTCAATAATAATTACACACGACTTAACCTGCGCCAAACAAACCGGCGACCGGATTGCCATGTTGTTAGACGGGCAGTTTCAGCGACAGGGAACGTTTGAAGAGGTATTTGATACGACGGATGAGCGGGTTAAACCCTTTTTTGATTATAATTTTATAGCGTAGATTAAAAAAAGATATTATGGATAAGGCAGACAATAAACGTGCAATAACAGTTGGAATATTCCTGGCCATAGGGCTGGTAGTATTTATACTGGGCGTTTTTACACTGGGTAGCCAATCAAAAAGTTTTTCAAAAAGTGTACGCATCAGCGCGGTGTTTGATGACGTTGCCGGACTAAAAACGGGTAACAGTGTTTGGTTCTCGGGTGTAAAGGTGGGCAGCATCAGCAAAATAAAATTTATTACCGGCGGCCAGGTTGATGTGGATATGAAAATTGACGAAGGCAGCCAACCCTATATTCACCGCAATGCCGGTGTACACATTGGGTCTGACGGGTTGATAGGTAATAAAATTATAGTTATTGATGGCGGCAGCCCGCAAGCGCCCGTTGTACAGGAAGGTGATGTATTACAGTCGGAAAAGATGACCTCTACTGACGATATTATGAAAACACTGCAGCAAAACAACGAGAACCTGCTATCCATAACAGGCGATTTTAAATTATTGAGCCGTAAAATATTACAAGGTAAAGGTACCGTTGGTACGCTAATGGCCGATAGCCTGATGGCTATACAGTTGCGCAACTCTATGCGTAATCTTGAGGCGGCTACAGGCAGCGCCGCACTTATGGCTGTAAAGTTAAACCAGTTTAGTAATACCATGAACACTAAAGGTGGCCTTGCTGATAAATTGTTTACGGATACGGCCACTTTTAACAAGCTTAGCGCATCTGTAGCGCAATTACAGCAAACAGCTAAAAATGCTGCAACACTTACTGATAACCTTAACAAAGCATCCAATAAATTCAACAATACCGATAACGTTATTGGCGTGCTGTTGAATGACCCTAAATCGGCAGCTAAAGTGCAAAGCTCAATAGATTATCTTCAACAAAGCACCATAAAGCTGAATGATGACCTGGAAGCTGCGCAAAACAACTTTTTACTACGCGGTTTCTTCAAAAAGCGCGAAAAAGCAAAACAGGATAGTATAAAGGCTGCGGAGAAGTTGAAGTAGGTAGGTAAGTCTGTAAAGTCCGGAAGATTTATGCCGATACCCAAATAGCGATGGGATTAAAACCATCACTATTTGGGTGCTGGATTCAATGTTACCATTAAGAAATTCCTCATTTCATACTAAATGTTTATCTTCACCGCCCGAAACGGATTTTGAAAAGTTTATGAAATTATTAGAAGGAAAAACCGCGCTCATCACTGGTGCATCAAAAGGAATAGGACGTAAAATTGCTGAGAAATTTGCGGAGCATGGCGCCAATGTGGCTTTCACCTACTTATCATCGGTTGAAAAAGGCCTGGCTTTAGAGCAGGAACTGCAAAGCTTTGGCACACAGGTAAAAGGCTACCGTTCTGATGCTTCTAAATTTGACGAGGCTGATAAGTTAATAAACGATATTGTTGCCGATTTTGGCACCCTGCACATAGTAGTGAACAACGCAGGCATAACCAAAGATGGTTTACTAATGCGCATGACCGAAGAGCAGTGGGACGATGTTATTGAAGTAAATTTGAAATCTGTATTCAACGTTACAAAAGCGGCATCAAAAGTAATGATGAAGAACCGCACGGGCGTTTTTATTAACATGAGCTCAGTAGTAGGGGTTGATGGTAACGCCGGGCAGGCCAATTACGCTGCATCAAAAGCAGGTATCATTGGTTTCTCCAAATCAATGGCTAAAGAGCTGGGTTCTCGTAATATCCGCACCAACGTTATTGCACCAGGCTTTATCCGCACAGAAATGACCGAGGTTTTAGACCCTAAAGTTGTTGAAGGCTGGGCAGCATCCATCCCGCTTAAACGCGCAGGCGAAACCGAGGACGTAGCTAACGCCTGTGTTTTCCTGGCATCTGATATGGCTACCTACATTACCGGCCAGGTTATACCTGTTGATGGGGGAATGTTGTAGGGATTTACGAATTACGATTTAGTAGTTTGATATGGCAGGCATAGCTAAACTTCTTTGTTCCACAGTGGTTAGTTTATGCTTGTCTTTTTTTATTACGGGAGATGTTTGCGGCCAACAAACTACCTCTTCTTGCATACAGATTCAGGATAGTATCCTTCATAAACCGATTTATACAAACGTTGATAAATTACCTGAACCGGTTGGCGGTATGGGTACATTAAATAAGGCAATTTACAAACAGTTAAAATATCCACCGGGTGATGCTTATTATACCGGAAAAGCAATTGTTGCCTTTGTGGTACAGGCTAATGGTAAAATAGCCGGAAAACGAGTTATCCGCGACCCCTCCAGCGAAAGCCATTTGTTTAGCGATCAGGTGGTCAAAATCGTTAGTAGCTTAAAATGGAAACCAGCTTTATGTAATAATAAGCCTGTAGCATCATTATATATTTTACCCGTAAATATTACTATCTCTGATCAATGAAATATAACGTTGATAGTTAACGTACAACGTCAAACGTAATACCTATAATCCAAATCCCCTCTGTAACAAAAACATTTCAACCATTTAATAATATTTTTTGCATTTTGCGGTAACGTAACGTATTGCGTAAAACGCGAACCTAAAAATGCTGCTATTTTCAATTACCTGGGGTGCTGTTTCTGGTTGGTGGGCGCCCGTTTGCTTGTTGCTTGGCCTTGCATATGCATGGCTAATGTACCGTCAGCCGGTAAACCTGCCCGAAAAATTCAGGAGAATTTTGTTTGCTGTAAGGGCCCTTGCTGTGCTTATTATCGCACTTCTGTTGTTGTCCCCTTTGCTGCAATCGTTAACTTATCAGCCACAAAAACCCTTAATTTTAGTAGCGCAGGATAATTCTCAATCTGTATCGCAATTTAAACCGGCCAACTTTAAGCCTGCTGCTTTTATCACGGAATTAGGCAAATTGAAAGAACTTTTAGGCGATGATTACGACGTACGCGAATTCAATTTTGGCGCCGAGTTAAATAAGGGCCTTAACAATAAGTTTAACGCCCGCAAAACGGATATCTCTGCCGCCTTACTCCAGCTTAATGATCAGTATGCTAATCAGAACATTGGCGCGGTAGTAATGGCAACTGATGGTATGTATAACCAGGGTGCAGATCCGCAGTATGAGGCGCGTAATATAAAATCTGCTATTTATACCATTGCCCTGGGCGATACTATTGCCCGCCGCGATATGTTGATAGGCAATGTAAATTACAACAAGACCGCCTACCTGGGTAATAATTTTGAGATTGAGGTATTAACCGAAGCATGGCAAAGCCGGGGCGAAAACATGCGACTAACGGTTACCGAAGGCGGCCGGATGGTGCACGCTGAAAACATTCCTGTTAGTAACGATGCATTTAAAAAGATCAGTACTTTTCAGCTTAACGCCGAAAAAAAGGGCATACATAAATACAACATCAGCATAGCGCCTGTAAAAAATGAGCTGTCTACACAAAATAACTCAGAGACTATTTATGTTGAGGTTTTAGATGTAAAGCAAAAGATACTGCTGCTGTATGACGGACCACACCCTGATGTTACCGTTATTAAACAGGCTATTGAAAGCAACAAAAACTTTGAGTTAAAGGCCGGACTTACTGCCGACATGGGCGCCGTAAAATGGAGCGATTACAGCCTGCTGATACTTTATCAGCCATCTTTTTCAACCTTCACGTTACTAAAACCTGAGCTGGCTAAAACCCGCATCCCGGTTTGGTATATGCTGGGCGCGCAGGCTGATATCCGCGGATTTAACACGCAGCAAAAATTGATGGGCATAAGCAGCGGGCGTTATGATATGCAGGAAGCATTTGCACTACCCGCTACTGATTTTTCATCATTCACACTTACGGATTCTACACTGCAAAAAATCAATAAGTTTCCGCCCTTAATGGCTCCTTATGCCAACTATAGCGTAACTGTGCCTAACGGAGTATTATTAAAGCAGCGTATCGGCACCGTGCCTACCTCCTACCCGCTGCTAATGTTTGGTGATGATGCCGGGCGCAGAAGCGGTGTTTTTGTGGGCGAAGGATTATGGCGCTGGCAACTGGCCGAGTATCAAACTTATGGCAACCACCATGCCGTTGAAGAGTTGTTTAGCCAAAGCGTACAATACTTAACTGCTAATACCGATAAACAGCGTTTCAGGGCCTACCCATCAAAAAATATTTTTGATGAGGGCGATAATGTATTGCTGAACGCCGAACTGTATGATGATGCCTTGCAGTTAACCAATACACCCGATGTTAAAATGGCAATTAAAAGTGTGGATGGAAAAGCTTACAATTTTCTGTTTACGCGTATAGGGCAGACATATCAGCTAGATGCAGGTAACTTACCCGTTGGGGAATACACATATAGTGCTACGGCATTGCTGGGCAACCGGCCCTTTAATGCTACCGGCCAGTTTACAGTTAAGCCGCTTAACCTGGAGATAAGGCAGAGCGTGGCCAACCGCCAGCTGCTAAACAGCATATCTACCCAAAGCGGAGGTAAAATGTTGTTCCCACAGCAAATAGAACAGCTTGCCGAATTGATAAAAAAGAACGAAAACATAAAAACCCTGGTTTTTGAAGACAAGCACTACAGCGACATGATAGACGTAAAATGGATCTTCGCATTAATATTTTTATTACTAAGTGCGGAGTGGTTTTTACGCAAGCGCGAAGGCGAAGTGTAGATTGATTTCGGATTTGTGTTTAACAACCTTTTTGTCTTTTCGATAGAGCAAGGGAAGGATTTAGGGTTGGGCAGCGAAAGAGAAACCTTTTCGAACTATGCCATGGCGTTCTCGCTTTGAAAAGATTTCTTTTCGCCCCGACGCACTTCTCCAAGCTAGCTCCCTCGAAATGACATTTTTGGTAAACAACAAGTTCTGTTTATAATATTTCAATTACGCATTAGTTTATTCGGCAAACATTTTTATTTTTGTGCAGTAAAATAAATTACCATCATGATATCACCACAAGAAGCAAACGCGCCACGTCATTACATACTGTTAGTAGTTGCCATAGTTATAGGTTTAGTGGGTGTTTACCTTCGCTTTTTCGATTTTAAATACGCATCAGCCATAGCCAACGTAATTTTGGTGATAGGCACCGGCATAGCTTTAAAAGCTGTGTTTGCTATAATTAAATAAGTTTCCAAGCGAATTTTTATAAAATAAAAGAGCCTCTTAATAAAGAAGCGTCACAAATATTTTCAGGAATCATAAGATAAAAAAAAGGAGTAGAAAGCATTGTCTTTCTACTCCTTTTTTTATAAACCCTTCAATATAACATCGTATCGCGCGGTTTTACTATTATCTCCCGCGCGTTAGTTTTTACAAATTCATACCGCCAGAAACTTCTATACGTTGCCCGTTTATCCAGCGTGCATCATCACTGCACAAAAATGCTACCACGCCACCAATATCATTAGGCAGACCAACCCTTCCTAATGCGGTGATGCTGGCTACATGTTTGTTCAACTGTTCATTGTCTCTAACCATACCACCACCAAAGTCGGTTTCAATAGCTCCCGGCGCAACTACATTTACAGCAATGCCACGGCTGCCTAGCTCCACAGCCAGGTAACGGCTCAATGTTTCAATAGCGCCTTTCATAGCACCATAGGCCGAATAACCAGCCATGCTGAAACGCGCCAACCCGCTTGACAGGTTGATGATGCGGCCACCATCATTTATTAATGGCAGTAATTTTTGCGTTAAAAAAAACACTCCTTTAAAATGGATATTCAGCAGGGTATCAAAATTTGCTTCTGTGTATTCTGCAAAAGGTTGATGTATGCCCACACCGGCGTTGTTAACCAAAAAATCAAATTTGGCAGCACCAAATGTATCCTCTAAAACGTTGGCCAGCTCCGTAGTAAATTCATCAAACCTGCCTATCTGGCCTGTGTTTAGTTGTAGTGCAGCTGCCTTTTGGCCCAAAGCCTCAATCTGGGCCACCACTGCCAAAGCTTCTTCTTTTTTGCTGTTATAGGTAATAATTACATCATTGCCTTTTTGGGCAAGGCTAACTGCCATGTTTTTGCCTAACCCGCGGCTGCCGCCGGTTATAAGGGCTATTTTATTTACACTCATTTTTTTATTTAATTTTAATAATGTAAAGGTACAGTACGGTTAAGCGGGGCGTTTGCAAAAAACCATCCAATGTTTGCAAAAATCAAATACCGCTTAAGCGCGGAAGGCCTGAGGAGCCAGCGAAGCCTGTTTCCTGAAAAAATTAGAAAAATGCGCTACTTCTTCAAAACCCAAACTGTAGGCAATTTCTGATATATTCCAGTCGGTTTGTTTAAGCAGTATTTTGGCCTCCTGCATAACCCTGCCTGTTATAAGGGCTGTTGTAGTTTTACCTGTGTGCTCCTTTAATACTTTATTAAGGTGGTTTACATGTACCGAAAGCCGGTCGGCATAATCTTTAGCGGTACGCAGCTTAAGCCTTTGCCGCGGCGATTCTATAGGGAACTGCCGCTCCAATAATTCAATAAATAAGGATGATACCCTGGCCGATGCATTATGCGACGGGTAAAGCACAGTGGCGGGTTGCAGCTTTTGCCCGTAGTGAATAAGTTCTAATATGTAATTTCGCAACAGATCATACTTGTAAACATAGTCTGACGAGATTTCCTTATACATCTTCCTGAAAATGAAAGATATTTCTTCGGCCTCTTCATCAGAAAGCTGGAACACCGGGTAACCGCCGGGCTGAAAAATAGGTAACTCATCCAACACCACGCCGCTTTTTGGCTGTATCAAAAACTCATTGGTAAAAATGCAGAAGTAGCCAGACTGCTCTTCATCCTGTGGCAGCCAATTGTAAGGAATGCGCGGCGTTGCAAACAATAAGGCATTCTTTTCAATGTCTATAATCTTATCAGCATACTCGGCTTTGTTGCGGCCGCTAATTAAGCTTATTTTATAGTAGGCCCGCCTATTGTATGGCATGGTGCCGGGTTTCTTTTTCTGCGCTAAAAAAACATCCTCCGTTTTAAAAATGTTAAAGTGCCCAATCTCTTTATTTATTCCATCGGGCAAAATTGCAGTTGTTTCTTTATAAAAATCCTCAAGAGATGTTGTTTCCATTGATGACCTGCTTATTGTAAAATTCAAATATAAGGCATATTTACAACCAGCGATTTATCCAACAAAATAATAAGCATAAATACTTATTGCAAATTTTATTTAGTCACCTTGTAACAAAATAATTATATTTATTTTAATATTTTTTTGATAATGAAAAGACAGTTGTTACTGCTGTTTTTAACAGCAGTATGTTTATGGGCCTGTAAAAAAAATAACGAAGGCACAAATGGCGTTACACGCGCCACAGATAGTGTAGGGCTGAATTTATTTAAAATTGAATTGAAAAACAATACAGGCAAAATCACTGCCGATGTGAGCTGCACCATTACGGGCGACTCTATTATTGCGGTTATACCCGAGATGACCAACAACAACAAGTGGGTTGTAACGTTCAGCACAAAAAGCAATGGCACAGTTGTAAAAGCAAATGATACTTTGGCGGCAAGCGGGGTAACGGTTACCGATTTTTCAAAACCTGTGATATACGCGCTCACCTCATCAACAGGGTTAACTAAAAACTATAAAGTAAAAATAAAGGTGTTTACGGGGCTGCCGGTGTTATACTTATCCACCGAGGCTCCGGTGGTATCAAAAGACGTTTATGTTAAAGGTAAATTAGACATAGACCCGAATGTTGACGTTGAACAAGCCGTAAACCATATACCACTACAAATTAAGGGGCGCGGCAACTCAACCTGGACAAATTTCCCAAAAAAACCCTACCGGTTAAAATTCGATTCAAAAGCCGCCATGCTGGGCATGCCGGCTGCTAAAAACTGGGTTTTACTGGCTAATTATGACGACAAAACGCTTATCCGCACCAAAATAGCCTTTGAGCTGGCGCGTCGGTTAAAATCAGATTTCGCGCCTCAGAGCCGCTTTGTTGAGGTTGTTATGAACGGCGAGTTTTTAGGTAACTATTTACTCACCAGCCAGGTTGAAGTAAACGAGAACCGGGTTAACATAACAGAGCTAAAAAGCGCTGCAACAAACATTACAGGCGGCTATTTAATTGAGCTTGATAGTAGGTTAGATGCCGACTACTGGTTTAAAACACCCCTAAAAAATTTACCTTTTGTTGTTAAATCGCCGGAAGACATTACCGCACCACAGCTAGCTTATATAAAAGACTATTTTCAAAAAACTGAGGAGGCCCTTTACGCCGCTAACTGGACAGACCCTGTTAACGGCTACGCCAAATATATTGATGCCGAATCGTTTATGCGTTGGTATATGGTAGAAGAAATAGTTAAAAACCCCGACTCGTGGGATTTTAGCAGCATATTCTATTATAAGGACGTAAACGGAAAATTGTCTATGGGCCCGGTGTGGGACTTTGACCTAAGTGGGGGTAACTGCGATTACTCGCCGGTTCGCTTTTTTACAGACTGGTACTCGCGCAATGCCGTGTGGATGATACAGTTAGCTAAAGACCCGGCATGGAATTTTAAATTCCGTAAAAAATGGGCAGCCGTCCGCCCTAAAGAGGTGCAACAAGTTATAGCAGATATAGACTACTATTCATCCTATCTTAAGTTATCGCAAGCCCGCAATTTTAAAAAATGGCCCATCCTTGATCAGTACGTGTGGCCCAACGCCGTTGTTTTAGGTTCATACGATAAAGAAGTAGACTACCTTAAAAACTACATGACCCAGCGTATTGCCTGGATAGATGCCAACATAAGCAGTTATTAAAATAAGCTATTGAACTGTTTTTAGCAGGAACTTATTGTTACTAAACAATCGGGGCCCCTTGTTGTTATAGCTGCGAGCTATCAACATGAACAATACAGCAAAAAACAAGCTTCTTAAATTTTTCTCCGGCCATCTGGATCGCATTTACTGCGGCAAGCAGCATTTGCTCGACAGCCTACCCGCCCTTGCCGACAAGGCTCATTTTGGTGATCTTAAATTGGCGATACAGGAACTGCATAACGACGTACGCAACCAGATAGACCGAATGAACGAAATATACCAAATATTGCATGTTGAACGTAGCGAGGCAGGTTGTGTGGGTATGACTACCCTGTTGCAAGAAATGTTTGAAGGTATAGATACCCACAAAGGCGAAAAACCACTTTGCGATCTCTCGCTAATGTTTTACCTGCAAAATATTGAGAGCATTGAAAGCGCCTCCTTCCAGATGTTACGACTCACAGCTGAAAAACTGAATAATGAAACCGTAAATCAATTGCTGATAGAAAACCTGGACGAAGCTAAAGATGATCGCGGCTTACTTTTGCAAATAAGCAAAAAGTTTATGGCGTTAAAAGGCTTCGGTAATTAACCCGGACAACTCCCGTTAGTTCTTAAAGCACCGTTAGGCACTCCTTAAGTTAACAGAAATATAACACACCATCTGTTTTTGTTTACGCCTTGCTAACTTCTTCCACAAATTGGGTAACTAATTTGCCAACCAATTAATGTTCTTTAAAACCCCCGCTATGAAAAGAATAAAGGTTGCATTTTTTGCAGAAATATTAAAAGAAGAGCTGGACGGTGCAACACGCACCATGTTTCAGCTGATAAAAAGGATAGACGACCGGCGGTTCGAGTTTTTATTCATTTGCGCATCAGGGCCCGATGTGCCTCCCCAGCATGAATGTTTTGAGGTACCTGCCATACGTTTGCCAATTAATGCGGCATATGCTATGGCGCTACCCTGGTTGGCCCATAGCAAACTTAAACGCAAGCTTGCCGGTTTTAACCCCGATGTTATACATATAGCCACCCCTTCATTGTTAGGTAGTTTTGCGGCTAAATATGCCCAACAGCATAGGTTGCCGGTTATATCTATTTACCACACACATTTTATATCGTATATTGATTATTACCTTAAACACCTGCCTTATTTGATAAAGCCTGTTAAATTTATAATGGCAGATGGACAGCGAACGTTCTACAACAATTGTGATAAGATATATGTGCCTGCTGAGAGCATAAAAACAGAACTTGCAGATCTGGGTGTTGAGGAACACAGGATGATGCTTTGGAAACGGGGTATAGATACCAAACTTTTCTCGCCCGATAAAAAAGATAAAACTCTGCTGGCGCAAATGATGGGGAACAACCATGCTACTATATTATTTGCAAGCAGGTTGGTATGGGAAAAAAATCTGGAGACACTGATAGCGATATACGATAACGCCCAGCAATTAAAATTAAACGTAAATTTTTTAATAGTAGGCGACGGTGTTGCCAAAAGCGCATGCGTAGCGCGCATGCCCGAAGCCGTTTTTACCGGGCGAGTAGATCATCAAATGTTATCGATATTGTACGCCTCCTGCGATATGTTCCTGTTTCCGTCTGTGTCTGAAACGTATGGCAATGTGGTTTTAGAAGCAATGGCATCAGGCTTGCCTTGTATTGTTGCCGATGGCGGCGGATCGAGAGATCTGATAACTCAGGGCGAAAATGGCTTTAAGTGCAACCCGTATAATGTGGCCGACTATATGGAAGCTATAAACACCCTGCTTGAATACCCTCCCTTGCGGCAGCTGATGGCCGACAGCGGCCTCCGGTATGCTGCGCGATTTAAGTGGGAGCAACTGGCTGATACTTATTTTAATGATTTGCGTTATATGGCAGGTATGCCGGTGCCAGAAAAACTGTGTCTATTATCTGCTTAGTGTGCCGCAGAAGCACTAACTAAATTATTATTGCGTAAAAGGGGTGGTATTATAAACCAGAGTACCATTTTTGTAGAAAACTACTATTATATGACACTTGTGAAAGCATACGCGGCACAAGCCGCAGATAAACCCCTTGCTCCTTATTCATTTGAGCGCCGCGAACCCGGCACGGACGATGTAGAAATAAAAATACTGTATTGCGGTGTTTGCCACTCAGATATACATACCGCGCGTAATGAGTGGGGTGGCACCGTTTACCCTGCGGTACCGGGGCATGAAATTGTGGGCACCGTAACCCGCACAGGCAGCGCCGTAACCCGCTTTAAAGTGGGCCAGACCGTTGGCGTGGGTTGTTTTGTAGACTCATGTATGCATTGCTCAAATTGTGAGGCCGACCTGGAACAATACTGCGAAAATGGCAACACCCAAACCTATAATGCACAAAGTCAGGATAAAAAAACCATTACCAAAGGCGGCTATAGCAGCCACATAGTGGTACGGGAACATTTTGTACTATCCATTTCTGATAAGCTGCCTTTAGCCAACGTAGCCCCGTTATTATGCGCCGGCATTACTACCTACTCACCCATGAAACACTGGGGCGTTAAAGCCGGTGATAAAGTGGCTGTTGTAGGTTTGGGCGGGCTGGGCCATATGGCGGTTAAACTGGCGGCATCTTTTGGTGCCGAAGTTACCATGTTGAGCCGGTCTGAAAGTAAAAGGCAGGATGCCACCGAACTGGGTGCCAGGCATTTTGTATTAACTACCGACAAAGATGCTTTAAAGACTGTAGCCAGAACCTTCAACTTTATAATTGATACAGTATCTGCCGAGCATGATTATAATGAGTATCTTAACCTGCTCACTACCGATGGGGTAATGATACTTGTGGGCGCTCCGCCGAAACCATTACCTGTGTCTGCATTTTCGTTGATAATGGAACGCCGCAGCCTCGTTGCATCATTAGTGGGTGGTTTGAAAGAAACCCAGGAAATGCTGGATTACTGCGCCGAGCACAATATTACATCAGATATTGAACTGATCAGCATTGATCAGATAAACGAGGCATACGAGCGCACATTGGCTGCTGATGTTAAATACCGCTTTGTAATTGATATGAGTACCTTGTAAAATAATTGTGTCTTTTTCAGCTCTTTCTAAGTGTCCTTTGTGGTAATAAAACACGAAGGACACCTGGAATAAGAGGAAAACGCTAGAAGAATTTCTTTTTATCAGGACTATGCCTCTACTCCTTTTGAATAATAGGCTATCTTACGATACAGCTCATCCGGGTTAAAAGGCTTGCTGATGTAATCGTTCATACCTACAATAAAGGCCTGATCTTTAATATCCAGCATAGCCGATGCAGTTAGCGCCACAATGGGCAGCTTTTTATATTTTTCTTCAGGCAGGTTTCTAATAGCGGTTGTTGTTTGATAGCCGTCCATTTCGGGCATTTGCAGGTCCATTAACACCATGTCGTAGTCTGTGTTTTTTACAAGCATCAGGGCAATTTCACCATTCTCGGCAACGTCGCACTCAATGTCCCACAACTTCATGTATTGTTTAGCCAGTATAACATTTATCTGGTTATCCTCGGCTATCAGCAGTTTAACACCTTTCAGACTTTTGGTTTCCGGGCTTTGATCATGTTTATCTTGCACAGCGAAATTTTTATCGCTGTTCTTCATATCCAGACTAAAATAAAACGTAGACCCGCGCCCAAACTGGCTGCTCACTTTTATCTCACTTCCCATTAGCTCCAGTAAACGCCTGGTTATGGTTAAACCTAAGCCAGTACCACCAAACTTGCGCGTGGTGGTTGAACTTGCTTGCGTAAAACTTTCAAAAATGTGCTCAATTTTATCGTCCTCAATTCCAATACCGGTATCTGTAATGTCAAAATCAATAGTAGTGGTCGTATCTGTTTTCTTTGCCAGCGCCGCGGTAATGGTAACTTTACCCGCTTTGGTAAATTTAACCGCGTTACTTATCAGGTTGGTTAGTATTTGCCCCAGCCTTACCGGGTCGCCTTTAATGGCGTTGGGTAAATCCTGGTCAATAAATAACTTTATCTGGATATCTTTTTCCGTTGCTTTTTGCAGCAGGGCCAGCCTTATGTTGCTTATCAGATCTTTAATGCTAAAATCCGCCTCTTCAAACTCTATTTTCCCGGCCTCTATTTTGCTAAAATCAAGGATATCATTTATCAGCACCAAAAGATTCTCTGCCGAGAATTTAAGCATTTTGATATAATCCATTTGATCTTCGCGCGGATTAAGCTGAAGCAGTAAATGCGTAAAGCCAATCACCGCGTTCATCGGCGTACGTATCTCGTGGCTCATGGTAGACAGAAACTGAGCCTTGGTCATGGCGGCCATTTCTGCAATGTCTTTTGATGCTATCAACTGCGCCTCCAGTTCCTTAGCTTTTTCTATCTGGCGTTGCAAAAACTTGATGATAGTGATCAGATCATCGTCTGACTGATCTACGTCGGTAATTGCATCAGGCGTAAGTGCGCTTATTGCTTTTTTTATTTCGGATATGGATTTTTGCTTTATCTCGTTCTCTTTCAGCAAAAAACTATTAACCTCCTGATACTCACGCTCACTTACCGTAAATGCATGTTCAGATAGTTTTTTTGATTTCTCAAAAGAATAGTAGGAATTGCTCACACTTTCCAGAAATTTCTGCATAGCGGCATCATCCAAATTACTGTCTGGTAAAAATTTCTTTATCTGCTTGCTTAAAATATTATGATATTCCATTCCGCGGTATCGTGCTATAAAGTTGGATCAGGATTAAACTTCGGTAAAAGTGGTAATCGTCATGGTTTGGTTATGCAGCTCGCACTGCACGCTCTCGTTAAAAGGCGAAATTTCACCGTAGCTATAAAATCCGGTAATGGTAGCCTTGTCGCCTAAAATTGCTTTTGCTGCTTCCAGTTCCTCGTCTGTTCTTTCCTGTAGTATCAGTTTGCGGCCAACACAGCTTACCAATAGCGCCAAATCTGGCTTACTTTTCTCTATATCGGCAAAAGCATTGCTTGCCGCCGTTGAAGATGCTTCTATTATTTTATCAAAATTAGCCTTCATCAGCCTTACCTTGCTACCCTCTGGCAGGTTACCGGCAAACGTCATTGATTTTTGCTCTTCATCAATGCTTAAAATTGTTCTTACAACATTCTTATCATCGCCGTTCATACGTAATGACAAAGGAAACAGCAAAGCAGAACCAGGTAACTCCTTCACATAATCGCCCAGGTATTTTTTATAAAGGTCAAGCGCGTTGTCGCCATCAATTTCAAACAATATGTTTTTGTTTGATTTGGTAATGGTACGCTCCGGCCCAAACTCATCCCATCCGCCAACAGAACCGTGGCCCACCTTAATTTCCTTGCCATAAAAACCTATAGCTATAACATTGCCCTGCGATGGTACCTGGTTAATGCCTGTGTAGGTTTTTTCAAAGCGGGCCGCATCGCCGGCTAAACCACCGGTAACGGGTACCTGGTGCTTATTGTCTTTGTTAAGGCCACTAACCAATTCGCTGCCGTTAATAAACGTACCGTCTGATATAATAAAAACGGCGCTCAAATCATCGGCAGACAACTTATCCATCAGGAATACGCCCGTATCAAAGCTGTTGGCATGATGCTTTATATTGGTTTTAACGCAGCGTATGGTAGTTTTTTCAAACTGAATAGCTGTAACAACGGCAGTATCATCATACACCATATCATCCAATATCTCTCCGGCTGTTGATGAAAATACAATGTCGGCGCTGGGATAAAGCGACTTTAAGTGATCAAAAATTTCGGGTTTTTTTATAGTATCAGATGATCCGAATACCATAACCAATTGGCACTTTTCAGCGTCCAGCTCAGATGAGAAATCTTTCCAGCTGTTTCCAACAAAATGATGTTGCTTTGTCTTCATTACGTTAGGCGGTAAAAAACAGTTTAAGTAATTGTGGGTTGTTAAATTTACAAATAATTTTACTTGTTAAAATAAAAAAAGGTTGCAAAGAGGCCCAGACGGCCCCTTAAACCTAAGGCTTTTACGTAAACAATTGCTGCAAAGTTATTTACAGTGTAAAAAATCTATCAGTAAAGGAAAAATAATTAATGGATGGCAACTATGTGCTGCACTTAAATCGTTCCGGGTTAAGCCACACTACACATCCTAAGGTGTGTTATGGTCAAGCAGTCTTCACCTTGCGCTTCAAACGCAAAAACGTTTTATGAATCTTCATCCTGAAAATATCATAAAACATAACTATAGCCAGGATGGCCGCAGGGATAAAAAACGCGCTAAAGCCCAGATAAGGGTACAAATAAGCCGCTGATACACATCCAAAGAAAAAGAAAAATATAATTACCAATCGCAGAAATATGCGCTGCCGCAGTAATACAGTATCGGCCAGCGTGTTGGTTTGCATTACTGCCGATAGCTCAATGCCAAGATCGGTAAACATACCGGTAAGATGTGTTGTGCGCACCACAGAGCCGGAGATCATAGAAACCATTGCGTTTTGCAAGCCCATAGCAAATAATAAGGCGCCGGCCAGCAAACGGGTGTTAATAATAGAGGGATACGTATGTGCCCCGTAAATTGCCACAAACAGCAACAGGCCTATTTCAATAGATATAGAAAGCGTGTAGGCGAATCGCTGCTCTTTGCCTACCCTGCGAATTATAAAGCTTGATACAAACGCGCCTGCCAAAAACAGGATCATCCACATACCTACCGTACGCGCATTGGTAAAATCGCCTGCTGCCAACTTCTCTGCAAACAGGGCCACATGGCCGGTTACATTGGTGGTAAGCACATAAAATGATAAAAAACCGGCACCGTTAACAAACCCTGCGGTTAAGCACAAAAGCGCTGCAAGGCGCACATTATGCAGATGGTTACGATTGCTGCCGGTGTGGTGTAACATATTTAATAGCGATATAATACTTGTACGCACAATTACCGTGCGGAACAAAGGGTTGTATGATGATACAAAAAATTTGGCATTTGGTGGGCCAACATTTGCAAAGAAACGGTAAATTGCAATTACAAACCTAAACAAATGAAAAGGCTCTTGCTAATATTTACCCTCATCAATGTTTCGTTAACAGCGCTTGCTCAACAAAAAGACCTGGTAAAAATTGCCGACAGCATACGTGCGGAGGCCGAAGTGCTCTACCGCTCGGAGTTTGCGTCGCCCGGGCTTTAGCGGTTTGATGATGTAGTTATTTTAGAGAAAATACCTATTGATGGTTATATAAAAATAACTACGTATAACTTATATTTAGAAATTGTAGAAAATGGTGCATTGGCTGCATTGTATTGATATAAAAAATGCTGAAAACATGCAAAAAATAATTTTTATTACGGCTTTATTAAGCCTGGCTATTAATGCCACTTTAAAAGCACAAGTTAAAAAGCCGGTTGCAAAGACGGTTGTGAAAACTGTTTCAAACAGAATAGATTTCTTTAGCAAAGATGCCGATGACGCCGTACAAATTTTAAGCGATGAATTAAAAAAATTTAAAATTGTTTTAACAGGGTTGGATGATAACCCCTTGTATAATTACGATTATACTACTAATGAAAAGTTAAAAGACGATGCGGAGAGCGAAAAAACCCTATATTTTGGCAATACTATAAAAGCGCGCATTAAAGCTTCAAGTGGTAATATTGTTAACAAACTAACGTTTTCTACCACAAACCTAAAATACTATACAGCAATAAAAAATATATTAGGCTTTAATACGCGGACAAAAATAGGAGAAGGATATAATGACACTACGTTTAGAGATGGCAATGTTTTTGCAAATTTAAGTTCGGAAGAGAACGCGTCTACAGATAATAAGCCTGCTAATTATTATTATATCACGGCAGAGCGCACGGGGCATTATGCCAGTAGGCTACCAGATTCTGCGCAAGTATTTAACGTAAATAGTATAGATATACATGATGATTACCAGCGGATAACTTACGCAGCGCTACACTTCGTAAAAAACCTTGGTTATTCGTATTACTACAGCACTACCAAATTGCACAGTGTAGATGAAAAAACAGGTAAAAGAGTTGGTACAACATACACAGCGCATTTTAGCAAAAACGTATCAGTAACGTTTGAACTGAACAAGTTGTGGTTGGTAAGCGAGATCAGCTTAGGGTCGCCCGATCCGATTGCTTTCAATAAAATAAAAAAAGCTTTTAATTTATCAGATTGGAAGTACAACGGCGCTATTGGCGAGGGTATTGGAAGTTCGTACACAAACAAAAATGTAGATTGCAAAATTTTCCCAACCGCTCAAACAATTGTATTTACTATACGCCCGGAATTGAGTGACATAGATACCAGAGTAAAGTTAGCGCCAACGCCAAATTTGGATGAAATAATAGCTCTTCGCTATTCCGGGTCGGAAAAAGCGGTTGCGAAAACGCTCAGGGAAAATTATTTGACCAAGATAAAATACGACAAAAACGCGAAGAAATATGTTTTTGATGAAACCGCGGATGATTTTGACTTCTTTTATCTGTCGCCGGGCGGTAAGTTGGTAAATGGCTATTTTAGAATGGTTTTAACATCGCAATGGACCGCTCCTTTTTTGATTGACAGCGATGACAAGGACTATTTGCAAGCTTTATCTGCAGAATTCGATACATCTGACGAGTATAAGAGTAATTATACTAAAGTGCTAACGGGTGGCCAGTTCAGAATTCACAGCAATAACATGGAGGCCGAAAGAGAACGGGGTGAAGCGTTAAAAGAACGGGCCGAGGCAGAGAGAAAAGAACGGGATAGGCTGGCGCAATTAGAAAAAGAAAGGATACAAGCGGAAAAAGCCGCAAAACTAAACGAAGCGATACTTAATGCTACTGAAAGTATGAAAAAAATACTTCAAAAGCAGTAATGTTAAAACAACCTGAAATAAAATACATTTTGCTCCGCTAACGAAGCAAAAAATTACAATTTCGTATATATACTGAAAATCAATACGTTAACGTAAATTCACAGCTAATTTTCCTGACGAATAAGTTGCGTCGCTCTGCTCCACTCAAAAAAACAAACCGCTTATTATCAATTATTTAATAACAAGCGTGCTCCACTTTGCTCCGCTTGTTTCACCTACACCAGCGGAACAACACCAACTACTTTTTATACCAGTTAACCAGCAACAGCACCATTTGGTTATAGGTGTCCATACCCATAGGTTGGTTGTTGGCCTTTAAAAAATCATTATACAACATGCCGCTTAATATATTGGCTTTCCCATGAAACGATAGCCAATAACGTCGCTCGTTTATAAAATCATGCCGCACTTTAGCTGAAATGCGTGTTTTGAGCTCATTACTGATCAGCGTATCCCGTCGGCGCATGGTTTGCATGCATTCGCCTAAAGCCAGCTGATAGGCGGAGTAACGCAGCAGCCTGTCGTGCGAGCCAATACCCGCCAAAAATCCTGCAAAGTTGGCTTCATCCTCTGCACCAAAACCCGTTTGATGCGACAACTCGTGACAGGCTACCACAGGCCGGGCAAACACAGGCATCTGGTAGTTCATCTGCGCCTCGGTGGTAAAAGGGTTATAATAACCAGACGTTGCAAAGTAATTGATAATTAAAGATGTTAGCAGCGATGATTTTATGCCCGGGAAATAAGTTCGAAAGTTAGCAGAATCGGCCGAAAGCTTTTTGATAGCCCCTAAAGCATTGGCATAAATTTGTTTATTGTTCTGCAGCGTATCCTGATGTTGCAGCTTTGCGCGGGTGGCGTTAGCACTATCAATAATGGCGCAGGTTACAGCCTGCAATTGCGCATTGGTATAAGTGGTGTCGCGCAGGTTGAGCCGCTCAGCCGCAGCAGGCCTGTAATAGTTCATCCCCCATAAAACATAAAATAAGAGATAAGCTGATTGTATACCGATAACCAATCCTAAAAGCGCTTTACCTATAACTTTAAACCTGCCTTTAAACAGCAGGTAAAACAGTCGCCCTAAAAAGTAAATAAGATAGATTATAACAGCCGTGTAAAGAACATCGCCCACACTAAAGGGAATGATGTTCAAAACCGGATGCAGCAAATAACAAACCCCCACATAAAACCCCTGCGAGTAATAACGCTCCACCACAGCCGGATAATTGGTAAGCACATTAAGCAGAAAAATAACCAAAGCCAGCAGGGCTATAGCTATCAATCGCTTTACAAAAGGATTGGGTTTCTGCATTGCAACAAATATAATCTTATGAAGCCAATAGACACAAAAAAAGCGACCCCGGAGTTCAGGATCGCTTTGCTGTAGTTTGTTTTAAACTTATTTTATTGATACCGGTACTTCAACTTTTTCCCATATCAAAGAAAAACCGGTTGATGATGCTACGTATTTCAGGCGCTCGGTCATTGGAGCTGCCTTTGGTTTAACGGTAACAACCAGCACATCGTTTGCCGGATCGGCGTTGGCTACGCCACCTCCTTTAATTCCCCATTGGCCGGTTTGCGAGTTGAAGGCTATTTTCCACTCGTTTTGGCTTGGTGTAGCGAATATGCTGTATTTACCTGCAGGTAGTTTTTTACCCTCAACGGTGATGTCTTTGTCGGTAGTAAATAAAGTAGCAGTATTTGCACCCGCTCTCCATAGCTTATCATACGGAACTAAATCGCCCCAAATAACGCGTCCTTTTACGCCTGGGCTGCTGTATTTAATTTTGATATTAGCGCCGCTTATTGTTGCGCTTGTGCTATCAGCAGGGCTTGGTACGGGTTTGCTCCCCTGCGCAAAAGCAGTTGAGGACATTACAAATAAAGCAAATGCAAAACATGCAACTGCTGTAAACTGGAATACTTTTTTCATGGTTTCTTTAAGCTTATTATTGATTGGTAAACAAATATAAAATTTATAATTGGTGGTGCTAATATAAGCGATTAGTTACTAAACGCTGCTTTTAAAAAAATATGATAAAATTCAAAAACTAAACATTAAAGTACCGTGTTTATGTATCTGACTTGCATTGCAGTTAGGAATTGACCGTAAGGTTAACCATACCCTAAGGTTAAACAATTGTTGTGAGTTGGCCCTTGCCGCGAGGCAGGGGTTTTTTGTTTTTCGGGCTTTATTTTGCTTGTGCGTAGCAACAAACCATTATTATACTTTAATTTGAAGCATGAAAAAACAGGAAAAGCTGTTTTACCTGCTATTTATACTGCTTGCATTGGCCGTTAACCTTAGCGGCATTAACCACGCATTTTTTACTGACGACCCCGGCCTGTATGCTTCCATAGCTAAAAATATGCTTTACAAGCATGATTGGCTATCGTTATACAGCTACGGGCAAGATTGGCTGGATAAGCCCCATTTTCCGTTTTGGATGGCAGCCGCCAGCTTTAAGTTATTTGGCATAAGTGCCTGGGCGTACAGGCTGCCTGCACTGTTATTTTTTGCGCTGAGTCTGTGGTATACTTACCTGTTGGGCAAGAAGTTTTATACCGAAGAAGTTGCCTTAATTGGGGTACTGATAGTGCTCACATCGCAATACGTTATAATGAGCAATACCGATGTACGTGCCGAGCCTTATTTAATGGGTTTAATAACCGGTGCCATATATCATATAACAGGGCTGAATGAAAAGTTCAATTACAAAGATCTGCTGCTTGCAGCCCTGCTATCCGCCTGCGCTGTAATGACCAAGGGCATATTTGTGTTAGTAGTTATTTATGGGAGTTTGCTTGGGCAACTCATCTTTCAGAAAAAATTCCTCAGCATATTCTCTATAAAATGGATTGGCTTGCTCTTACTCACAGCTTTGCTTACCCTGCCAGAGCTATATGCTTTATACGTACAGTTTGATCTTCATCCCGAAAAGATCGTTTTTGGCAGGCAAGGGGTATCGGGCATAAAATGGTTTTTGTGGGATAGCCAGTTTGGGCGTTTTGTAAACAGCGGGCCAATAAGTCAGCAAAAGTCAGGCGATATATTTTTTTATGTTCATACCCTGCTGTGGGCATTTGCGCCCTGGTGCCTTATGTTTTATTATGCTTTGTATGAACGCTTAAGAGGGATAATAAAAGGTGAAAAGCAAGCAGAATATTATACATTAAGCGGTGCTTTGCTTTTATTTTTATTGTTTTCGCTCTCGCGATTTCAGTTACCGTTTTATACCAATATCCTGTTCCCATTATTTGCTTTAATTACCGCGCCTTATTGTTTTGAACGATTAAACCTGTGGGGCAGTCGCATCAGGATAATTTCCGGGTGGTTGTATATTTCGTTATTTACGCTGGGCGTGTTTTTTATCCATTACTTTTTACAACCGGATAGCTGCCTGTTCTTTGCAATGGCCTGCGTTTTGTTTTTTGCACTAATATCGTTTATCACCAACACGCTAAAAGAGCATGTTGTAAAACAAGTTTTTTTTATTGCTGTCTCTGCTGCTCTTTTTGCCAACTTTTATATTGCAACCAACCTTTACCCTTTACTTGGCAGCTATAACGGGCAAATAGCCGCCGCTGTGTATGTAAACCAGCCCCGGTTTAAACATTACAGCATCTATTCATTGAAACAACAGAACAATGTTTTTCAATTTGAAAGCAACAGGCCGGTAGGCTTTATCCCCATAGAAAAATTTAAGGGATTGCTTCAAAACAACATCGCCTGCTACGCTAACCAACAATCTGTAGATTATTTGCGGCAGCAGAATGTTAGGTTTAAAATCCTGGCCTCGTTTACCAATTATCCGCAGGAGCGTATATTGCCCGCGTTTGTAAACAAGGCAAAACGCAAAACCGTGTTAGACAACGTGTATATCATCAGCAAATAACAAGCAGGAGCGCACAAAATGCGCATTCAACTGTTAGGAATTCATAAGATTTTATCAATCTGCTGTTAACAGAACATAATTTAGGTATTTTTGCCTCAAATGCTTCGGCAGGTTTTATAAATGCGCATTATTATCCTGGTTTTTTTGTTAACAATTACCGTTTCAACAGCGTTGGCGCAGCGCGATTCATTGCCCGCGCGTAAAACTTACCGGAGTTTATTAGCAGATACCGGTGCCCGGTCCGTGCTAGATTCGGTTGTGCTTGCAACCCAGGCAAGGCAAAAATTTATTGCCGATTCAATAGCCATGCAATTTGTAAAACTGCCGGACGCAGCCACCAGCAACCGCTATATAGCCGAATACCTGAAGGAAAAACTATATCACGGTAATAATTTTTTAGACCTATCTTACAAAAGTAAAAGCAGTTTTGGCAATGGCCATGTACGCTATTCGCGCGATAAATGGGTGATAGTTGTTTTGGTGGTCCTGCTGCTTTACACAGCAATACTCAATTTAGTTTGGAATGCCGAAATAAAGCAGGTGTTCCGTTCATTTTACAGTAAACGCAGCCTTTCGCAAAACAGCGGTAAAGAAGAAAGCACCATTAGCATAGGCGCGTTCATTGGTTTGTTTGTATTATTTGGCGCAACATTTGGGTTGTTTTTATACCAGTTTGCAAGCTACGCAAATATTTACTACAGCATTAGCGGCGCGGCGCTTTTTCTGTGGCTATCAAGCCTTGTAATAGTATTGTTCGCGTCTAAGTTTTTAGTATTAAAGGTATTAGGGTTTATTTTTGACGCCGGAAATGTGGTGAAGGAATACATAGCGCTGCTTTATCTTACTTATTTTAACGCAGCTTTTGTTTTTCTGCCGGTAACGCTATGTTTTAGTTTGCTGGCAGCTGCATTCATCCCCGCGTTAATTGTAATTGTTTTTGTGTTATTAGCTGTAGTTTTTGCGTGGCTTTACCTGCGCAGCAGCATGAATATTATTTCAAATATTCGATTTCATAAATTTTATTTATTTATCTATCTTTGTGCCCTCGAAATTTGCCCCATTTTAATTTTGATCAAGGCGCTGAAATATAATATTTAAGAATTGGAAGAGAGAAAGAAAAAGGTAAAAAGCATACTGGTTACATTATCAAAACCCGAAAATGATAAGAACCCCTATGCCGAGCTTGCTAAGAAACACAATCTGAAGATAGATTTCAGATCATTTATACATGTAGAAGGTGTACCTGCCAAAGATTTCAGGAAGGACAAGATAAACCTTGCTGATTTTACAGCGGTTATCTTTACCAGTCGTAATTCGGCCGATCATTTTTTTCGCATCTGCGAAGAAATGCGCTTTGAAGTGCCTGTGGATATGAAGTATTTCTGCCTTTCAGAAACCATAGCCCTCTATCTTCAAAAATATATTCAGTACCGCAAACGCAAAATATTTTTTGGCAAGCAAACTGCTAGTGATCTTGCCGAAGTATTGAAAAAACATTCGGGCGAGAAATTCTTATACCCTTGCTCAGATGTAGCCGCCGAAGAAACGCAGAAGTTTTTGCTTGAAAACGGTTACGACTTTACACCAGCTGTGCTTTTTAGAACAGTATGCAGTGATCTGTCAGACCTTGCCGAGGTTTTTTATGACATCATTGCCTTTTTTAGCCCTTCAAGCATACAATCCCTTTATAAAAACTTTCCTGATTTTAAACAAAATAACACGCGTATAGCGGCATTTGGTGCAACTACGCACAAAGCTGTTTTAGAGGCAGGTTTAGTACTTGATATACCGGCACCTAGTCCGGCAGCCCCATCAATGACAATGGCCATAGAGCAATACGTTAAACAGGTAAACAAATAATTTTTTCTGTATTTTTTATCTAACTCAAACTTTTTAATGCATTTTAGCGTATAAACAATAAACGCACAAACGTAATGTGTTGATAATGAGCAAAAGAGGTTTTTTGCTTTATTTTTTAAATGCAATGCATATTTAACTGTTAAATTGGATAAATTATGCTATTTTAGCAACGTTTTGAGTTTGAGTAAAGTATTTTAATATATTAGAGGAGCCAGTAACAGCAGTGCGTGTTATTTTAAGGTTTGAATTGTTAGAAATGAAGCAAATTTATTTTTTGATTATTGTTTTATCTGCAGGAGTATTGTCTGGTTGTGGCAGTTCGGCAGATCGTGGTGAAGTAATCGGTGTCCCGGCAAGGTCTTTCAGGGCCGAGGTCCCGTATGGCATGTCCTACGTACCAAGCGGAAGCTTTTTGATGGGTCAAACAGATCAGGACGTTACCTTCGCCCAGATTGCCCAAACAAAGCAGGTTACTATACCTGCCTTTTTTATGGACCAAACTGAGATAACCAACAGCCAATACCATCAGTTTGTTAACTGGGTACGCGACTCTATAGCGATAGTAAATTACTTAAACGACGCCAAATATTACATTACCCCTAAAGGGGCAGCAGCACCGGCAGGTGGCAAAAAATATATTAATTGGGAGTATGTACGCAGGAACCCAATTTTTGCAGGCGCACGCCGCGGGCAGCCCGATAACAAGCAGAAACTACAGGCCATGTACTACCAGGGCGATGACCGGGTTTTTGACAGAGACGAGATAGACGTAAGGTCTATAAAATACAATTACTCTGTAATGCAGTTGCGCGAGGCCGCCAATTATAAAAATGATAAAACAAAAAAACGGTCTGACTTTATTAAGCGCGATACGGTAGCTATTTACCCTGATACACTGGTTTGGCTAAGCGATTTTTCATACGCTGCCAACGAACCAATGGTTGAAGGTTATTTTTCGCACCCATCCTTCCGCGATTATCCTGTAGTAGGCGTAACCTGGCGCCAGGCCAAAGCATTCACAGTTTGGCGCACCCGCTACAACGAAGCTTATAAAAATTCCAGACGGCTACCTGTGCGTTCCGGATATGATTTGCCTACAGAAGAAGAATTTGAATATGCAGCGCGTGGCGGCAGAATAGGTACAGACTACCCTTGGGGTGGCCCGTATATTAAAAACGCCAAAGGTTGTTTATTAGCCAACTTTAAACCGGGCCGCGGTAATTACTCTGACGACGGCGGTACCTATACCGTAAAAGTTCGCTCTTATTTCCCTAATGACTTTAACTTATATAATATGGCGGGCAATGTGGCCGAGTGGACATCATCTTCTTATGATGCTTCTGCCTCTACATTTGTAAACGACTTATCCCCTACTTTTCATTACGATGCCAAAGACAAAGACCCTGAGGTTATGAAACGTAAAGTGGTTAGAGGTGGTTCATGGAAAGATATTGGTTATTTCCTTCAAAATTCATCCCGTACCTACGAGTATCAGGATACTGCAAAATCATACATCGGCTTCCGTTGTGTTACCCACTTCCAGGGCCGCGATCTTTTAGACAGACAATAAATTAAAAAAAAACAATACAACTCTTAAATCTTATTTATCAAATTCTATGGCTGGGAAAAAGAAATTCAAAATTGAAATAGGTAATATTATTTCATGGGGTGCCACAATAGTTATTATAGGCTTATTATTTAAAATACAGCACTGGCCATATGGCGAGTGGTTTATCACGATTGGTTTAGGTGCCGAAGCTGTTTTGTTTTTTATCCTCGGCTTTCAACCTCAGCCACATGAGGTTGATTGGACACGCATCTATCCAGAACTGGATGAAGAATATACCGGAGAATTGCCCAAAGCAACTATAAAAGCAGTAGGGGGCGGTGGCGACAGTTTTTCAAATACAGCTGCGTTAGATAAAATGCTTGCTGATGCCAAAATTGGCCCTGAGTTAATTGGCAGCCTTGGCGACGGTTTAAGAAACTTTGGTGATAAGGTTAAGGGTATAGCCCGTGTTACTGATGCCGGTGATGCTACAGTTGCCTTTACCGAAAAAGTAAAAACTGCTACTGCCAGTTATGATAAGTTAAGCGTGGCTTTTGAAGGCGCTTCAAAGAACTTAACCGAGTTGGCAGCATCAGGTGCCGACTCAAAAGCTTACCATGAGCAGGTGAATAATTTAGCTAAAAATCTTTCTGCATTGAACGCCGTATACGAACTGGAATTGCAGGACTCAAGCGCTCATCTTAAATCAATGAATAAATTCTATCAAAACCTTTCATTGACGATGAATAACTTCAATGAGTCTTTAGACGATTCAAAACAGTTTAAAGATGAAGTAGGCAGATTAGCTAAAAATCTGGCATCATTGAACTCAATTTACGGCAACATGCTTTCGGCAATGAATCAGCCCCGCGTTTAATTAATTGATTTAACTATTTAATTTAATCAGATAACAACACATGGCGGGAGGCAAAGAAACCCCAAGGCAGCGAATGATAGGTATTTTATACCTGGTACTTTTAGGTTTAATTGCCTTAAGTATACCCGATAATTTGCTGGATGCCTTTAAGAATTTTAGTGACACCTTAAACGCTTCAAAAACGAATGTCCAAACAGGCATAGATAATAGTTACTCGGCTTTTGAGAAAACTAAATTAGTTGAACAAGCTGAACGTGCCAAACCTATATACGCTAAGGCAAAGGAAGCTACCAGGCTTTCCGGTGAACTTACCAGTTATGTTGAGTCAATTAAAAAGGAACTTGTTGATAAAACAGGTGGTTTTAATGAAGCAACAAATGATTATAAAGGGCGCGAAAACACAGATATGCCTATACACATGATGGTGGATGGGAAAAAAGGATATGCGCTGCATGCTAAAATTGACGAAACCAGAGAGAAATTGCTTGGGTTGTTAACTGAGCAAGAGAGAGCAGGCATAAATTTAGCGTTACGGGCCGATGCCCCAAAAAAGCGGGCCGGCTTTCCAACAAGAGACTGGGAAAATGCTAATTTTGGGCAAGGAATTCCCGTTGCAGCTGCTATGGCATCTCTCAACATGATACAGTCTAATGCAAAAAACGCGGAAAACGAAGTTGTTAAAAAAATACTAGGCAAAGTTGATCAGGCGGTAGTAACTCTTGATCAGTTTGCAGCAGTGGCCGTTGCACCAAGCAGTTATGTACTGGTTGGTCAGCCTTATACCGCCGAAGTATTTCTTACTGCATCAGATTCAAAATCATCACCGGATATTACGGTTGACGGTGCAAGGCTTGCTACCGAAGCAGGCCGCGGTAAATATACAGGCAGCACAGGCAGCGAAGGTGTACATACATGGATAGGCACCATCAGAGTTAAACAAGTAGATGGCAGCTTAAAGACTTATACCACCCAGCCTCAAACTTATACAGTTGCACGCCCATCAGCAGTAGTATCACCTGATAAAATGAACGTGTTTTACATTGGTGTTCCTAACCCGGTTTCTATATCGGCCCCGGGCATATCAAAAGATAAGATAAAAGTATCCATGAGTAATGGCAGCATCAGGGGTGATAATGGCAAATATACCGTTACCGTAAGTAATGCCGGCAATGCAACTGTTACGGTTTCAGGCGAGATTGCCCCTGGCAAAACAGCCGTTCTGGGCTCAACTTTATTCCGTGTTAAACGTATACCACCACCAAAGGCGCAGTTTGCCGGAAAATCTGGCGGTGCTGCCAGCGTGGCTAATATAAAAGCACAAGACTATGTAATTGCCAAACTGGACAACTTTGACTTTGATGCTAAATTTAGAGTTACCCGCTTTAAACTGCTGATAGCTAAACCACGCCAGGATGCCATTACACTAACAACTACCGGCGACGAGCTTAGCGGGGCAATGCACCAGGCTATGAATACCATTACACCGGGTACAACTGTTGTTTTTATGGATGTAATAGCGGTAGGGCCTGATGGATCACAAAATGGCCTTGACCCGATAGTTTTAACTGCAAATTAAGAAAGCAAATGAGAAAGAGATTTTTAGTAGTAGTGCTTTGTTTAGCTTGTATGGCTTCTTTTGCCCAAACAAAAAAGAAGGGTAAAACACCCGTTAAAAAGAAACCTACAACCAGAGTTGCAGCAAAACGCGACGCAACTATTGCACCTATTGATACGCCTAAGGTTGCCATAACGCCCGTAACGGCCGAACCGCCAAAACCTTTTGACAGACCGGTGGATGGGTACTTTAAAAAAGAAAGCTTTGCGCAGGCAAAGGTAACCCCTTACGCGCATCTGCGCGAAAATGACGTAGCTTACGCCAAAAGGGTGTGGCGTGAGATTGATGTACGCGAAAAAATGAACCAATATCTGGCATCGCCAAAAGCGCGCCTGATTGATGTTTTAATGGACGCCATTAAAGCTGGTGAGCTTACCGCCTATTCGCCAGTACCTACAAAAGATGACCCTAACGGCGATAGTTTTGCTGTTCCGTTAACCCCTGATAGAGCTATGGCTACAATGGCTGATAGCACCATGGTTGAAAAACGTGATAGAGACGGCAACATAATAAGCTCGGCAATGGTTGCCGGCGAGTTTAATCCCGATAGCGTAGTAAGGTTCCGGCTTAAAGAGGATTGGGTATTTGACAAGCAAAGGGGCATTATGGAACCACGTATTATAGGTATAGCGCCAATGATAAAAGAAAAAGTTCCGGGTTCTGCCGTTGTTAATCTGGATTATCAGCCCGCATTTTGGATCTACTTCCCTGCTGCACGGCAGATACTGGTTACCAAAGAATCATTTAACCGCAATAACGATGCTACCGGCCTTAGCTTTGATGATATGTTTATGAAACGCATCTTTACCAGCGTTATAGTTAAAGTATCTAATGACCGCGATGAGCGTATAAAAGATTACGCACAAGGTATTGACCGCCTTTATGAATCAGAACGCCTTAAAAAGGACCTGATGGATTGGGAACTTAACCTGTGGCAGTATTAGTCATTGGGTGATTGGTCATTAGTCATTAGTTTGACTGGCGGATATAAAAAAGCGATGGGTTTAAAAGCTCATCGCTTTTTTTATGCCCTTTTTAGAGCTGTCGGATATACTTAAACGCTAAAAACGGCTGCAAGCGCCATCTAAATATTTCGCATTTACAGTAAATTGAAAGTCAATAAATTAAAACAAAATTACAGCTAATTTTACTGACGAATAAGTGTGTTTCACAGTGTTTAGAGTGACGGCGATAATAAATTAAATATCAAGCACTTAATTACAATTACTGTTGCAGGTGTTGCAGGTGTTGCATCTGTTGCTATATTTTTCAGCAACACCACACTACCCGCTCGTTTGCCTGGTTACCACAAGTCGCATCAACTGATCAATAAAAAATCACTGATCACCAACTTCTGCCCCACCAAAGTATCCAACAATAGCCTTAGCTTGTTTGGTGTTTACTACTTCCATAAGCGTGGTTTCATCCGCCTCGCGGATCTTCTTAACAGATTTGAAGTATTTGAGCAGTTTTTCGGCAGTGGTTTTACCTATCCCCTCAATAATCTCCAGCTCTGTAACCAGCGTACCCTTGTCGCGCTTTTTGCGGTGAAAGGTTATGCCAAAACGGTGCGCCTCATCGCGTAGCTGTTGTATCACCTTTAGCGTTTCTGATTTTTTATCCAGGTATAGCGGGTACTGATCACCGGGATAGTAAAGCTCTTCCAAACGCTTGGCAATACCAATAACGGTAACCTGTTTATCAATCCCCAATAGTTTAAGGCTTTTTATAGCCGATGATAACTGCCCCTTGCCTCCATCAATTATTATAAGCTGCGGAAGGCCTGTGTCCTCATCTAAAACACGGCGATAACGGCGCAAAACGGCTTCTTCCATTGTGGCAAAGTCGTTAGGGCCTTCCACGGTTTTAACATTAAAATGCCGGTAGTCTTTTTTTGAGGGTTTGCCATCTTTAAAAACCACGATAGCCGACACCGGGTACTTCCCTTGAAAGTTGGAGTTATCAAAACATTCAATGTGGCGTGGCAGTTGGTTCATACGCAAGTCTTTCATCATTTGCGTAAGCAGCCGCTCGGTGCGCACCTCCGGGTTCAGCTTTTCGTATTGATCTATCTTATCTCTTTTGAAGAATTGTACGTTTTTTTGCGACAGATCAAGCAGCTTTCTTTTTTCGCCTAGTTTAGGCACCGTAAACTTTATGGTACTGTCCTCAATATCCAGGTTAAATGGTACTATTATTTCCTTTGAAGTGCTGTTATACCGCGTACGGAACTCGCTTATGGCTAGCTCCAGCAGCTCTTCGTCGCTCTCGTCAAGCCGCTTTTTAAGCTCTATGGTTTGCGTCTGGATGATGGTGCCGTGCATCACCTTCAGGTAGTTTACAAAGGCGTATTTTTCTTCGCTTGCTATGCTAAAAACGTCAACTTCGGTAATGGAGGAGTTAACTACAGTTGATTTGCTTTGATAGTTCTCTAAAAGGTCAAACTTGCGCTTTAAACGGTGTGCCAGCTCGTAATTCATGGTAGCAATGGCTTCATCCATCTCGGCTTTCATGGTACGTAAAACAGACCCTATCTTTCCGTTCAGAATATTGGTGATCTCTTCAATGTTGTGGTCATAATCCCCTTCGGTTTGATAATTCTGGCAGGGGCCTTTGCAATTGCCCAACTGGTACTCCAAACATACCTTAAACTTACCCGCATCAATATTTGGGCGGGTTAGCGCAAGGTTGCAGGTGCGTAACGGATATGTATCTTTAATAAGGCTAAGTATGGCGTGCATCATACTTACAGAGGCGTACGGACCAAGATATTTGGAACCATCTTTAACTATGCGCCGTGTCCAGAATATACGTGGAAAGTTCTCGTTCTTGATGATGATCCAGGGATAGGTCTTATCATCCTTCAGCATTACGTTATATCGCGGCTGATGCTTTTTGATCAGGCTGTTTTCCAGCAACCATGCATCAATCTCGGTATCAACTATGGTAAAGGTGATATTGCGGATGCGCGATACCAAAACCCGTGTTTTGGCATTAACGTGAATGTCATTGTTAAAATAAGAACCAACCCTATTGCGAAGATCTTTGGCCTTACCTATGTAGATCAATTCGCTGTCGGCGTTCCAATACTGGTATACCCCGGGCTTATGCGGTATTTTTTTTAATGCTTCCTTGTAATCAAACTGACTCATTCCGTCCTAAAATCCCAACTTCTTTTCCACCTCACCCGTACCCTGCGACTGCTGCCCATAAGCATTGCAATCAAGTTGTATGGTTAACTCAGTTCTCGGCAATTCAAAATCCATATTCTTATCATACCCTAAAGCAGTGTTGGCATATACCTTTTTCATGTATTCAGCAAATATAGGCAGGGCAGAGTTTGCGCCCTGGCCAATTTGTGTACTGTGTATGCTAAAGTTCCGGTTCTCACAACCCGTCCAAACGCCCGTAACCAGCTTTGGCGTTATACCAATAAACCAGCCGTCAGAGTTATCATTAGTTGTACCGGTTTTACCTCCTACAATTGCGTTCAGTTTATATTTATAGTTTAAGCGGCTACCTGTTCCCGCTGTAACAACACCCTTTAACATATCCGTCATGGCGTAGGCCGTCTGGTCGTTAACAGCCTGCTGTTTTTTTGGAGTATGAGTATATAACACAGATCCGTTTTTGTCTTCAATGCGCAATAAATAAGTTGGTTCTGTCCAAACACCGTGATTAACAAAGGCTGAGTATGCCCCCGTCATGTCATAAACCGATGCATCGAATGAGCCCAATGCAATTGAAGGGTAAGCCGGAACATCAGATGTTATTCCCATTTTCTTTATCAGTTCGGCAACCGGCCCGGGGCCTACCTGGCTCATTACCCAGGCGGTTACATAGTTTTGCGAGTAAGCCAATGCTTCTTTTAAACTTATACGCCCTGGCCTGGTTTCCTTTAGCGAAGATTTTGGTGTCCATCCGTCTATGGTAACGGGAACATTATCAACCGTTGTACATGGCGAGATACCCTGATCAATGGCGGTAGCATACGTAAATGGCTTGGCCGTCGAACCCACTTGCCGTTTACCCTCAAAAACCTGATCCTGCTTGATGTAAGCATGATCAATATTACCTACCCAGGCCTTTATGTAGCCGGTAGTGGGGTCCATGCTCATAAACGAGTTCCAGAGCAGCATTTTGCTGTAGAGTAAAGAGTCTATTGGCTTCATTAACGTATCTATTGTACCATGCCAGGTAAACAGACTGATGGTGTCAACGGTATTAAAATCATTCACGATCTCATCCTCTGATTTACCCTGCGCCAGTAACCCTTTGTGACGATCTGACCGGGCTATACTACGGTCTAACAGCGACTGGTAGTTGGTAATAGTTTTTGCCAGGTTTTTACCCTTCCATTGTTTGTTAAATACATTTTGTAACTCTTTCATGTAGGAGCGCTGCGCTTCTTCTGCATACTGCTGCATGGTGGCGTCAATGGTAGTGTATATTTTTAACCCGTCGCGATCAAGGTCATACGGTGTGCCATCATTTTTTACGATGTTGTTTTCAGCGAGTTTTTTCTTAACAAAGATCTTTAACTCATCCCTAAAATAAGGTGCCAGGCCCTGATTGTGGTCTGTACGGTGGTATTCAAGCCCTAACGGTTTTTGCTGAAACTCTTTGGCCTGGCCATCCGTCAGGAAACCTTCATTGGCCATCCGGCCCAAAACAAAATTGCGTCGGCTTAAAGCGGTCTCGGGGTGGCTAACCGGCGAATACTGGCTGGGTCCCTTTAATAAGCCAATTAATACTGCGGCCTGATCCGGCGTTAATTTGTCTGCGGTTGTATTAAAATAAGTATTAGCGGCAGAACTTATACCAAATGATTCTCTGCCAAAATCAACCGTATTTAAGTACATGGTGATGATCTCCTGCTTGGTGTAATGCTTTTCTATGCGTACAGCAATTACCTGTTCTTTAAGCTTTTGAAAACCCCGGGCCAATACACCAGATGCCCTTTTTTCGCCAGAAAATTGGTTTAACGCAAGCTGCTGGGTAATTGTACTGGCTCCCTGCTTTTTGCCAACCATATTATAAAGGATGATACTAAACGTACGCCAGAAATCAATGCCAGAATGTTCGTAAAAATGGTTGTCTTCTGTAGCTACCAATGCGTTAAAAGCATGGATTGATATTTTATTATAAGTAACTTCTGTTCTATTCTCTTTATAGTACTTGCCAAACACTTTGTTGTCTGCCGAGTATATTTCTGATGCCTGGTTGCTTTTAGGGTTTTCCAGATCGCGCAGTGATGGCAGCGCGCCAAATAACCCTAATGTAGTTGAGCCTATTAATAATAGAACAATAACAAAACAGGTAGCTACAAATTTCCAGATGTAACCATTATATCTGCTTATATCCTGTGGTGTAAGTTTATCGTTTTTTCTAAAAGGTTTGTTCATAATAGTTAATGTAACTATCCAATAAATTCTTGTCTGCTAATTTATTCAGATTTTCCTGTGTTATGATAAAAAAGCTGTATTTATCTTTAGCTACCTTCATAACATCGGGCAGTAAAGGGGTAAGGGCCTTTGCATAAGCCTGCACACCAGCCAGGCTGGTAAAACGCCCTACAAATATCAACTGATTATTGGGCCCGGCAAATTTTAAACGGTGAACAAGGCTGTTTTGTTTATAGGTAGCCCGGTTAAATTGCCCTATGCCAAAACGTGATGAAGACAGATCCATAGTGCCTGTGCTTACATTTATAACCAGGTAGTAATTGGCACTATCGCGCTCATTAAAAAGGCTTGATACAAACTTAGGCTTTGCCACAGGTGGCGTTACAATCACTTCAGGCTCCGGTTGCATTGGCCTTGGTGCTTGCGCAATTACGCTGTCGCGCTTTGGTGCGGTTACCGTCGGTGCCTGTACTACAGTTGGTTTTGTAACTACAGAATCCTTTTTTTCCGCAATGGTTTGTACAGTTGGTATACGCTGCGGAGTTACCTTTGCAACAGGTGGCGGTGTACTGACAGGCTGTTGCTTAACAGGCGTTGGGGGTATAGGCTTTTGCACAATAGGTTCTGTGCGGGTTTGCGCAATTACGTCGGGCGCTTTGCGGTTGCGGTTAAACGGTGTTTCTTTTTTGTTGGCAATGGGCGATGAAAATATGATTTCTTCCTCCTCATTACCGGTTAATACAAACTGCATAGCGGCCAAATCTAAACGGTTGGCGTTTATATACTCCATATGTTGCTGCACCAGCGGGGTTATCAACCTGTCCTGCGGATAGGTTTTAATTATGTTCTGTAAAGACTGTTCAAACGGCTCTAACCGCTGTTGGTGCCCGGCTGCAACAGCACGCAGGTAAACCAGTTGCGCCAACATAGCATGATCAGGAAAAACGGTTTGCAGGCTATCTGCAGCAGTAAGTACCTCCGCATATTTTTTACGCTGATATAAACTAAATATACTATTGTACGCCGTTTTAAACTGCGTGTCTTTATCATTTAGCTTATCTGCATAATTGGGGTCCAAAATTACTTTAGCGAATATTGATTCAGGATAGGCACTCAGCAATTTATTCTTATAAGTATCAGAAAGCTGTTTGTCGCTGTCAGTATATAAACGATACAGGTTATAATATACAGCAGCGTTGCCCTCGTTATTTGGATACCGGTTCAGCAGCAATAAATAATCTGCGATAGCCTCTTTTTTATCATCCAATATATCGCGGTAAAAGTTAGCCATTTCTAAATACGCGCCATAAACACGCTGGTTTGATTGCGCCATTAGCGGTGGTGTAAGTGGCAGATTTTGCATCAGGGTTTGCCTGTAAGCAGCGGCCGGTGCCACAAGGCTGCTGTTAGCCGCATTGGCTCCCGGTAACGCATCAGGATCAGCCCCGGAAATACCGGCCGGTGATACAGCCCCCGCATTATCCATAGTTCGCTGACTGGTGCGCCAGTTATCCTCCAGCTTGCGGTTGCCCCATTTCACCTTAAAATCGGTAAAACCCTTACTTACTGCTGCATTATTATAAAAATAAAAATTGCTGCCTGTGCTTGCTGTAACTGTGCCCGGCGTATTTAATGCCATACCGCCCCCACCCACCTGTTGGGGTTGTGTAGCATTATTGGCTAAGCCCTGCCCACGCTGTATCTCTGCATTCACCATTGCATCAATTTTTACCTGCCTCGCATCTTCATCCAGTTTGGCCAGCATTTGCAGGGTATCTTCAGAAGCTATTATTTTTAACTGATCAACCAGTAATTTCAGGTTATTGCTTTTTAATTTTATTTGCCTGTACCCCGGATATTTAGGCGAAAGGTTAGTTAACACACTATCATAATAGATTTTAGCGGTAACATAGTCGGCTTCGTTTTTAAATTTTATATCGGCAATGCTTAAATAAGACAAACCTTTTTGTGTTTGATTTTTTGTGCTGCTCCGGATAGAAAGGTTGTAATATTTAAGGGCCTTTGGCAGATCATGAGCCAAGCGATAAGTTTCGGCTACCTGATAGTAGATCTGATCTTTAAAATCCACGTTATTATTATCTTTAAGCAGTTTCAATAACAGCGTTGCCCTATCTTGCTTAACGCCATTACGCATATCCTGAATGCGTATGCGGTTTAAACTTGCGTTAAAAGCCATATCAAAGGGTGCATTGCTTTTTACAATACGCGTATAGCTTGCTATGGCATCGGTGTTTTTATTGTTAAGCTCCTGTAGTTGCCCCAATATGTATGTCCACCGCAATTTAAGTTGATTTTGCTTTACAGTTGCTATGGCTTTTCTCGCCATTTCTGACGCACTTTCATAATCCTGCACATCAATATCATATTGCAGGCGCGTTGCGTACACGTTAGCGGGGTTTCTCTTCTTTGCATTGATATTGGCTAATGCGGTATCAAGTGCAATGGCCGCCTCTTCTGTATTATTTTGATATAACAAAGCACGGGCCTTCCATGTAAGCGCCTCCTGTTTTAAGTCGGCACGTTTTGGAAACGATCTTATAGTATAGTTAAAGTACTCAACCGCGTTAAAATAATTACCCGCTAAATAGTTGGCTTTGCCCATTACCAGGTAAGCATCGCCTAAATACTTGCTTTGTTCCTTTTCGCTTACAATTTTATTGGCTTTTAATATGGCCGCTTCAATATCCTTATCTACTGCATCAGTTTTCCCTATGGTATCCGGATACACAGCCAGCATTTGCTGGTAATCGTCAACAAAGCCTGCAGCATAGTCTAGTTGCTTTTGTTTTAGTAGTTCGTTGGCGTTAAAAAGCAGGTTGTAATGGGCAGTAAGGTTTTGCAGCACGCGGTTAACGGCTGTTTCTTTTTGCAAAGAGCATCCGGTTATTACCAATAGCGGGGCTATTATTGTAAAGATAACCCGCCTAATGAAAGTAAAATTGTGTGTGCAACTCAAAATATTAATCCTGATTATAAAATGCCCAATTTACTAAATAGTATACAACAGGATTAATAAATTTGCGCATGGCCCAAAATGAACAAAAAGACAAACCAATATACAGCTATGCCAAATATAGCGCTATGGGTTTCCAGATGATAGCGGTAATAGGAGTTTTCACATTTATCGGTTATAAAATTGATGCTTCTGCCAATCACGCAACAAAATGGGTAACCGCAATACTTTCGCTTGCCGGTGTTTTTATTTCCTTGTACATCGTTATCAGATCTCTAAAAAATTGAAACTTCTTCGCTACTTATCGTTCTACGTATTGTTCACTCTTATAATAGCGCTGCCTGCATTATTATTGAGGTATTATGGATATGACCATTTATTGGTTTCGCGCTTTTGGCTGGTCTTTTTATTTCAATCCGGCCTTACACTTATCGTAATCATAAGTGTAATTGCCGGACAAGATATAAATGGCGAACGGGGCTCGCAAATGTTTCTGGCTGCTACAACCTTTAAGATCCTTGCATGCCTTATTTTCACGCTTGTTTTCCTGTTAAAAGTAAAGCCGGATAAGTACATTTTTGTGTCTAACTTTTTTGTTATTTATTTATTAAATACGGCCTTTGAAATTTACTGTCTGTTGCGTAACTTGCGCAACCAAAATTTAAGGTAGAAAACTTCATTTTGATGAATAATAAGTTGATTTTGAACTCAAAAAATTTTAAGCATTTACTCATTTGCGCCGTTTTTGCACTCGCATCAATCATCCCGGCAATCTCTTTCGGTCAGGAAACTGAGCACAAACCCGAAGAAAAATTCAATACAAAGGAGTTAATTTTCGAACACATCGGCGATTCACATTCATGGCACGTTGCTATACCTTTTGTGAAAGAAATTTCTATACCGCTACCGGTAATTTTATACACTGATAAAGGTGTGGAAGTGTTTTCTTCGGCACATTTTGAACACGGACATGCCGACTATACCGGCAAATATTACACCTATAGGTTAATAAAGGATAAGGTGAACATTGTTGGTGCCAATAACGAGTTATTAGCTGGTGCTAACCTTGCAAAGATACACGGTACTTTAATAGATTTTTCTATCACCCGCAACGTAATAAGCATGTGGATGACCATCGCTTTATTACTAATAATTTTCATAAGCGTTTCATCTGCATATAAAACACGCAAGGGTAAAGCGCCAAAAGGTTTACAATCATTCCTTGAGCCTTTGATAGTTTTTGTGCGTGATGATGTGGCTATCCCTAACATAGGTGTAAAGTATGCCAGATACATGCCTTTGTTGCTTACTATCTTCTTTTTTATACTGATCAATAACCTGTTTGGTTTGCTGCCGGTTTTCCCGGGTGCTTATAACTTAACCGGTAATATAGCAGTGACACTTACTTTAGCCTTTATTATATTGCTCGTTATCAACTTTAGCGGCAATAAATATTACTGGAAACACATTTTTATGCCGGATATTCCATGGTGGTTATACATTATCATGGTTCCGGTAGAAATGATCGGCATTATTTCAAAGCCTTTCGCCTTAATGATCCGTTTATTTGCTAACATCACTGCGGGTCACATCATTGTGTTAAGCTTAATATCTTTGATATTTATATTTAACAGTTTAGCAATTGCGCCTGTATCAGTAATATTTGTGGTATTTATAGATACCATTGAATTGCTGGTGGCATTTTTACAGGCCTTTATTTTCACGATGCTTTCTGCCCTGTTTATAGGCGCAGCGGTTGAGGAGCATCATCATTAATTGAATTAATTATAATTATATATACACTTTTAAATTTAACAAAATGGTTGGAAGTATTTCTGTGATTGGTGCAGGTTTAGCGGTTATCGGTGCCGGTATCGGTATTGGCCAAATTGGTGGTAAAGCCGTTGAAGGTATTGCACGTCAGCCGGAAGCTGCATCTAAAATTCAAATCAACATGATCATTGCTGCTGCACTTGTAGAAGGTGTTGCATTGTTCGCAGTGGTTGTTGCGTTGCTGTAATTTTAGCATCACGCCCAAAAAAAGAACATTAAACCCGGAGCGATTGGCTCCGGGGAATGTTTTAAGCATTAAATTGAATTAACATTACTATTATATAATATGGAATTAGTTACCCCGGAGATAGGTTTAGTTGTTTGGACAGCGCTCTCCTTTTTTATCCTTCTGTTTTTATTGGGTAAATTTGCCTGGAAACCAATTTTAGGAGCAATTACCGAGCGTGAAACCTTCATCGAAGAATCTTTACGTAAAGCCGAAGCTGCTAAAGACGAAATGTCTCGTTTAACTAACGAGAACGAAGCTTTATTAAAGCAAGCCCGTGTTGAGCGCGATGCGATATTAGCTGAAGCTAAAAAAGTAAAAGACCAGATCATCAGCGATGCCAAAGAAGCTGCACACACTGAAGGTGCACGCCAGATTGAGCTGGCCCGTGTAGAGATCAACAACCAAAAAGCTATTGCCATGGCTGATGTTAAAAATCAGGTTGCCTCTTTATCATTAGAAATTGCTGAGAAGGTTCTTAGGAAACAGTTTGAAGATCAGCAAAAACAAGACGAACTGGTAAGCCAGTTATTGAAAGAAGTGAAATTATAGACGTAAGAATCAAGAATCAAGATTCAAGACAATATAGGTTCTTGACTCTTGGTTCTTGACTCTTGATTCTCAAAAAAAATATGTCAGAACTAACGGTAGCATCCAGGTACGCAAAATCATTAATTGATCTTTCAGAAGAGCAAAACGCTTTGGAAGCTGTTAATGGCGACATGGTGTTTTTCCTGAAAACATTGAAAGCTAATCCCGAATTAAAGGCGGTATTGAGCAATCCTATTATCTCTCATTCAAAAAAGCTGGCCGTGCTTACAGAGGTGTTCGCATCAAAAGTAAGCGCATTAGCTATCGCTTTTTTCAAGATAATGATCAATAAAGGTCGCGGGCTGGTGCTTTATACAACCGCCCAGGAGTTTATTAATCTGTATAACACTAAAAAGCATATTACCAAAGCAACTGTTACATCGGCTACGCCGCTGTCAGAAGCGAATAAAGCTAAATTGCTGGCTGATGTTAAAGAAGCTATTGGCGGCGAGATCATTTTGGATACCAAAACTGATCCTTCGCTTATTGGTGGCTTTGTATTAACTGTTGGCGACAGGCAGATTGATACCACCATAGCAAGCAATTTAAAAAAGTTAAAAAAAGACTTTGCCCAAGGCATTGTTAAGTAAAAATCATTAAAATCAAAATAAAACAATGGTAGAGGTAAGACCAGATGAAGTGTCGGCAATATTGCGTCAGCAATTAGCAGGCTTCAAGTCAGAATCTGAATTAGAAGAAGTTGGTACCGTACTTCAGGTTGGAGATGGTATTGCACGCGTTTACGGTTTAACCAAAGTACAATCAGGTGAGCTGGTTGAGTTTGGCAATGGCCTGCAAGGCATTGTATTGAACCTTGAAGAAGATAACGTTGGTGTTGTATTACTAGGCAAAAGCGACGAGATCAGAGAAGGTGATACAGTAAAACGCACTAACAAGATCGCTTCTATCAACGTAGGCGAAGGCATGCTTGGCCGTGTTGTTAACACACTTGGCGAGCCTATTGACGGTAAAGGACCAATTTTGGGCCAAACTTACGAGATGCCTTTGGAGCGTAAAGCACCGGGCGTTATCTACCGCCAGCCGGTTACTGAGCCTTTACAAACTGGTATCAAAGCTATTGACGCGATGATCCCTATTGGCCGTGGCCAGCGTGAGTTGGTTATTGGCGACCGCCAGACAGGTAAAACTGCGGTTTGTATTGATACCATTATCAACCAAAAAGAATTTTATGATGCAGGCCAGCCTGTTATCTGTATATATGTAGCCTGCGGACAAAAAGCGTCTACAGTAGCTAACATCGTTCGCGCGTTGGAAGAAAAAGGTGCTATGCCTTATTCTATCATCGTTGCAGCAAACGCTTCTGACTCTGCTACTATGCAGTACTTTGCTCCGTTAGCTGGTGCAGCTATTGGCGAGTATTTCCGTGATACCGGCAGACCGGGATTAATTGTTTATGATGACTTGTCAAAACAAGCTGTTGCTTACCGTGAGGTATCATTGTTATTACGTCGTCCACCGGGCCGTGAGGCTTATCCTGGTGACGTATTTTACCTGCACAGCCGTTTATTAGAGCGTGCCGCTAAGATCAATAATAATGATTCTATAGCCAGCCAAATGAACGACTTGCCTGAGTCTATCCGTGGCATTGTAAAAGGCGGTGGTTCGTTAACTGCCCTTCCTATCATTGAAACACAAGCGGGCGACGTATCTGCTTATATCCCTACCAACGTAATTTCAATTACTGATGGTCAGATCTTCCTGGAGTCTAACCTGTTTAACGCGGGTGTTCGTCCGGCTATTAACGTAGGTATCTCGGTATCTCGTGTGGGTGGTAACGCGCAGATCAAATCAATGAAAAAAGTAGCAGGTACTTTAAAGCTTGACCAGGCTCAGTTCCGTGAGTTAGAGGCTTTCTCTAAATTCGGTTCAGACTTAGATGCTTCAACCAAAAACGTGCTGGACAAAGGTTCACGTAACGTTGAGGTTTTGAAACAAGGTCAGTTCTCGCCTGTAACCGTTGAAAAACAAGTTGCCATTATTTATTTAGGTACTAAAAACCTGATGCGTACTGTGCCGGTAAATAAGATCCGCGAGTTTGAAAGCGAATACACTACACAATTAGAGCTACGTCATCCGGAAGTACTTGCAGGCCTCAAAGCCGGTAAGTTTGATGACTCATTAACCAGCGTGTTAGAGAAAGTAGCCAAAGAAGTAGCAGCAAATTATTAATTAGTTGCGAGGGATGAGGTTTGAGTGGCGTGACTATCGCTACTCGAACCTCATCCCTCGAACCTCATAAAAAAGAATGGCTAATTTAAAAGAAGTAAGAAACAGGATAGGTTCTGTAAACTCAACCCAGCAGATAACCAAGGCCATGAAAATGGTTTCGGCTGCCAAATTGAAACGGGCCACCAATGCTATAGTTGAGCTACGCCCTTATGCTAACAAGCTGAAGGAACTGCTGGCTAATTTGTCTTCGAGCCTGGAAGATGGCGCATCGCCATTTTTACAACAGCGCGAGCCAACGCGTGTTTTGATAGTAGCCATTACATCAAACCGTGGCCTTGCAGGTGCCTTTAATGCTAACGTTATTAAAACAACTAATAACCTGATTGCTGAAAAATATAGCCAGCAGCATAAAGCAGGCAATGTTTCTATAGTAGCTATAGGTAAAAAATCCCAGGAGTATTACGAGCGTCGTAAATACAACGTAATAGGTAACAATAACGAGGTTTATAACAACCTTAGCTTTGCCAATGTATCTGCCATTACCGAAAGCATTATGGATGGTTTCCTGAAGGGCAACTACGATCGGGTGGAGATTGTTTACAACCATTTTAGAAACGCGGCTATGCAGTTTTTAATTACCGAACAATTACTGCCGGTACCAAAAGCTGAAAAAACAGAAACAACGCCGGTTAAAGGCGAAATTACTGCCCAGGTTGATTATATACTGGAGCCCTCAAAAGAGGAAATAGTTGAACAACTGATCCCCAAAAACATCAAAATTCAATTATACCGCGGTGTGTTAGATTCTATAGCATCTGAGCATGGTGCACGGATGACGGCGATGGATAAAGCGACAGAGAACGCGGGTGAATTGTTGAAAGCCCTTAAACTTTCGTACAACCAGGCGCGCCAGGCAGCTATTACTACTGAACTTACAGAGATTGTAAGCGGTGCAGCAGCCTTATCGTCAGACTAATTAAACGAATTCATAAACTTAAATATAAGGCTCTCCGATCTATCGGGGGGCCTTATTTGTGTGTTCAAAATATCGATGGGTTTGAAAGTCATCGATATTTTGAAAACATACCCGCCCTGTGCACATAACTTAACCTTAGCTTATTGTTAACCTAAAACAGCGACTGTTACTTTGAAGTTTAAGGTAAGGCTTATAGAAGCCGAACCCCTACTCTATCCCCCTGCTATTAAAAATGGGCTTTAATCTTAGCGCAATTGATACCGTTGATACAATTGATGCGGCAACTTTCAAAAAAAACTACCTGGATGCGCGGCGTCCATTAGTGATAAAAGGCTTAACCCGCAATTGGCCCGCGTTAAATAAATGGACCCCGGAATACTTAAAACAAGTAGTAGGGCAAAAGGTGGTGCCCCTTTATGATAATTCCAAGGCCGATCCATCAAAACCCATCAACTCGTCAGCGGCGCAAATGCCCTTTGATAATTATATAGATCTGATAATGACACAGCCTACTGAGTTGCGGATCTTTTTCTTTAATATTTTTAAACAAGCCCCGGAATTACTCAATGATCTTATTGTACCTAAAGATTTGATGGGTGGCTTTATAGAAAATATGCCTGCCATGTTTTTTGGCGGATCAAACTCGGTTACTTTTTTACATTACGATATTGACCTCCCGCATATTTTTCATACACATTTTCATGGGCGCAAACATATCATTCTGTTTGAAAACAAATGGAAAGAACGCCTGTACTGCCTACCTAATGCCACCTACGCTTTGGAGGATTATGATGTAGCCAACCCGGATACAACAAAATTTCCGGCCCTGGAAGGTGTAAAAGGCATAGAAGTATTTTTAGAGCATGGCGATACCCTGTTTATGCCCACCGGTTACTGGCATTGGATGAAATACCTGGATGGCGGTTACTCTTTAAGCCTACGGGCATGGGATGCATCGCTAAGTCGAAAAGTCGCGAGTTTGTATAACCTGGCTGTAAAAGCGGCATTGGATAGCGTGCTTAAAATGACCTTGAAAGGTGACTACGCAAGGTACCGAGAAAGGTTGGCGGCTAAACGGGCTGATAAGGCGCTGGCGAAGGGCAGGCCGTTTTAAATTGTGGCCGTTTCTGCTATGTCAATTGTGGCTCATCAAACCCTCTGCCGCATGTAGCAACTTCAATACAATTAACTTAGTGCAATAGGTACCTTCAATTTTATCGAGGCCAAAATATTGATTTGTTTAAAACTTGTAAGTAAATTTGTTTATAACTATCATATTTACAATACCTTAACAAAAAATCATGAAAAAGACTTATCCAAAATTATTTGCCCTTCTATTACTTTCTATAACAACGTTGTTTAATGCTTGTAAAAAAGACGATAATGAAAACCCCGACATTGCTTCCATTGGTGAAATAACTGCCACAGTTAATGGCACCCTTATTAAATATACCGCACCACAAGCCTTGCAAACCGTAGTAGGCACCCGTATATTAACTTCTTTTGGCGGCAACAACCAAAACCAAACCTTGTCAATTAACCTTTACACTGTAGGAAAATTAACGACTGGGGTATATAGTGAAACTTTTACCTTAGGAAAAGAGAATAATATTCAATTATTATTAGTGAATAAAGATTTTTCAACATCTACAAGTCTTTTTTCTGGAAGTAAAGTGACAGTTACTATTACATCAGTTACAGATACCTCAATAAAAGGCACGTTTACCGGAGAAGTTAAGGACTATAATTCCACTACAGGCGAAATGACAAATAAAAAAACAGTTACTGATGGCACCTTTCATGTGTTTCTCAAATAGCGAAGTTAAAAGAATTGATAAATTGTTGTTTTAATCTACAGGCTTGTGACGCAACACTATAAACCTTGCCATAGGAATCGATAACTCAGGATAACGAAACCTCACGACGTATGATCAACCACTACCTTCCACTCCCCTTTTATCTTTTTAAATAGCAAAGTAAAATATCCGCCGGGATTATCTTTCTCACGTTTTAAATGCCAGGCTCCAAAAACAAAGGCGTTTTTATCGTCCAGCACATCAACCTTAATAATATCAAACGATAGAATGCCCATAGCAGCTTTATCTGGGTATCCGCGTTTATAATTATCAAGCGTGGCCTGCCAGCCATAAGTAGGTTTAGCGCTAACAAACAGCAACGAGTCCGACTTCCAATAGCCCTGCATAAAGCCCTCCAGATCACCCCTGTTCCAGGCCGCAATCTGTTTGTTCATTACTGTAACAATATTCTTGCTTTCCTGGGCAAACATTTTGTGCGTAGTTAACGTTAAAAAGCATATCAGCAAAAATTTTCTCATACTTAAATATACGTTTATCTTTCATTAGTATAACTTGCCTGTAGTTAAAACAAACGCGCAGCTAATAATAATTTAACATTGCAGCTACAAAAAACCCCTTAACTTTGGCAGGCGCTAAACAGGTCGCTTTTGGTTTAAAAGAGAATATATGAATAAAACTATACTTTGTTTTGGCGAGATCTTGTGGGACACTTTTGGCGATGGCAAGCAGCCCGGCGGCGCTACCATGAACGTAGCCTTCCATTTAATGCAGCAGGGCGCGCAGGTTAGCTTTGTAAGCAGCGTAGGCGATGATAAACCCGGAAATGAACTGGTTGAGTTTTTAAAAGATAATTCGCTGTATAACCCGCTTATTCAGCGCAGCAGGCACTTACCCACCTGCCAGGTAACGGTGGCACTTGATGAGAATCAGCAGGCTACATACAACATACCCCAGCCTGTATCATGGGATCAAATCCAACCAGACAAAAAACTTACCCAATTAGCCGAACAGGCCGCAGCAATTGTATTTGGCAGTTTGGTTTGCCGGGATACTGTATCAAGAAATACTTTGCTTAATTTGTTGAGCGATACCAAAGCTTTAAAAGTATTTGATGTTAATCTGCGCTCACCGCATTATACGCAAACAACTATAGAAACGCTGGCTGCACATGCAGATGTAGTTAAGATGAACGAGGAAGAAGCCAACCTGCTTTTATCAAGCAAAAAAGGTGATTTGCGCGACAGGATAACAGAATTCCATATGAAATATCATGTAAAAACCATTTGCGTTACACTTGCTGAACGCGGCGCGGTAGTTTGGCATGATCATGAGTTTTATGAACATCCCGGTTATCAGGTAAAGGTAGTTGATACGGTTGGCGCAGGCGATGCGTTCCTGGCTACCTTTGTTAAGGGCTTACTTGATAAACTGCCAATGAACGATATTCTAAAACGCTCATGCGCGGTAGGCGGCTTTGTTGCCGGTAAACGCGGGGCCAACCCACGTTATGTAGAGGGAGTGGCCGAGTTAATGGAAACCTGGTAGTTAATTTTAATGATTGATTTTTGGAAGAACACCATCTGGCAGCAATGTGGGGCAAGCATCGATATGCTGGAAAATGCTATCGTGGCGTGCCCAGATGAGTTGTGGGACCAGGATTCAAAGTTTTGGTACATTGCTTACCACACGCTATTTTTTCTGGATTATCACTCAGCTATTGATGCGGCCAATTTTCATCCGCCGGAACCATTTACCTTATCAGAAATGGACCCTTCTGGATTAATGCCAGACAGGACGTACACTAAGGCTGAACTTCTTACATATTTGCAGCATGGCAGAAGCAAATGCCGGAAAGTAACAGATCAACTTACTGACGAAAGTGCCCAGATATTTGTTGCCAACAGTTATAAAAAAGATTATAGCATTGCTGAAATTTTGCTGAATACTGTACGGCATGTACAACATCACACAGCGCAATTAAACCTGTTGTTAAGGCAAAATGGTTATGAAGCCCCGGGTTGGGTATCCCGTGCTAAAAGTAATTGAACAGCTTTTTATCAGGCAAGCAATCGCTCCCAATCCGGGTGCCGTTTCAAATAAGCTTTAATATAGGCGCAGTAAGGCACCATTTTTAACTGATGCTCCTCCAGATATTGAAATACCTTTTCAACAAGGGCAGGCGCTACGCCCTGCCCTTCCAGTTCAACGGGCACTTCGGTATGTATTAAAAACATTTTATCTCCATGAAGCTTATAGTCAATAAAAGCTCTGTGGCCGTCAACAAACATCTCAAAATTATGATTGTCTTTGTCGTGAACTAATGGCAGGTTGGTGTATGGCATAAACTAAGTTATGAAAGTATTTTTAATAAACCATTTAATTGAAATTGGGTTTTATAAATCGCGCAGTACTTAAGTATATCTGCTTCTGTAGACGGGGGCTCTGCGGGAGCTCACGCTGGCTCACCCGGCTCTGAGATCCCCCCCAATAAGCCATCAACGGTTGTATGCGCAGGTCTGTTTGTCATACTTGCCTAACAATTCTATTTAATACAACATATCAGCAGAATATTGCGTTAATTTATACCTGAAAGGCACACTATGCGCGGTTACGGATTTTCAAAGTTTACGCCAAACGAATTACCCAAAGGCGGATTTGACGAATTATTAAAGTTATTTTTAGAATTGCTCAACTACACATCGGGCGATGCCGGCGAGGCTCTGGCCTGGATGAACGAGTTGGACAAGCAATACGGCCTTACCAATGATGAGTATGGCATGGGCGATTTTATTGATGAGCTAAAACAAAAAGGCTACCTGGATGATGACCGCGAGGGCGGTGGTTTTAAAATAACCGCCAAGGCCGAGCAAAGCATTCGGCAATCGGCTTTAGAAGAGATCTTCGGTAAACTCAAAAAATCGGGCAAAGGCAATCACCGTTCGCCTCAAAGCGGTCAGGGTGATGAGAAAAATGCTGAGCGCCGCGAGTTTGAGTTTGGCGATAGTTTGGACCAGATAGACATGACGCAGTCTATCCATAATGCACAGGTAAATCACGGTATCGGCGATTTTCAGATGACCGAACGCGATCTGGAAGTGGAGGAAAAAGATTACAAGACCCTCACCTCTACTGTGCTGATGATAGACATATCGCACTCCATGATTTTATACGGCGAGGACAGGATAACACCCGCCAAAAAAGTAGCTATGGCGCTGGCAGAACTCATCCGCACCAAATACCCAAAAGATACCTTGGATATTGTTGTTTTTGGTAACGATGCCTGGCCGGTTACCCTTCGAGATCTGCCTTATTTACAGGTTGGCCCCTACCATACTAACACCTATGCGGGTTTGGAGCTGGCTACTGATCTGTTGCGCAGGCGCAAAACATCCAACAAACAAATTTTTATGATAACCGACGGTAAGCCTACCTGCTTAAAGGAAGGCACCAAGTATTATAAAAACAGCATAGGGCTGGACAGAAAGGTGGTTAACAAAACCTTGAACATGGCGGCCCAATGCAAACGCTTAAAAATACCTATCACCACATTTATGATTGCTAACGACCCCTACCTGCAACAGTTTGTACGTAAATTTACCGAAACAAACGGCGGTAAGGCATTTTATAGTTCGCTAGGTAATTTGGGGGAATATATTTTTGAGGACTATGCGAGAAATCGTAGAAAGAATGTTAGATAGTCCGAAAGTCGGGAAGACCGAAAGTAAGAAAGAACTGAATAAAAGATAGAAAAACAATTCCGGACTTACCGAGTTCCGGACTAAGAAAAAAACTTCCGGACTTACCGACTTTCGGACTTCCGGACTACTAAAAACACTTCCGGACTTACCGACTTTCGGACTTCCGGACTAAGAAAAAACAATGAGTAATTTAAACATAAAAACACTCGGCCAATTAAAAGCCACCAATTACAAAAGCGAATCTGTTAAAGACGAGCTACGCCGCAACCTTATCACCCAGCTTAAAAAGAAAGACGAAGGTGGCTTTGAGGGCATTATCGGTTTTGAAGACACGGTAATTCCTGATCTGCAGACTGCTATCCTATCGCGCCATAACATTTTGCTGCTTGGCCTACGTGGGCAGGCTAAAACACGGATTGCGCGTTTACTGGTTAATTTGCTAGATGAGTATGTGCCCTATATTGAAGGATCAGAATTATTTGATGACCCCTTGAATCCTATCTCCTGGTTTGGTCACAACATTGTTCAGGAAAAAGGCGATGACACCCCTATTGCATGGATCCACCGCAGCGAACGCTATACAGAAAAACTGGCCACACCAGATGTTACCGTTGCCGACTTAATAGGTGATGTTGACCCTATAAAGGCCGCTACCATGAAGCTAACTTACTCGGATGAGCGGGTTATACACTTCGGCTTAATACCACGCGCGCACAGGGGCATTTTTGTAATTAACGAGCTGCCCGATTTGCAGGCGCGTATCCAGGTGTCATTGTTTAATATTTTACAGGAGCGCGATATCCAGATTCGTGGTTTTAAACTGCGCCTGCCTTTAGATATACAGTTTGTATTTACCGCCAACCCCGAAGACTACACCAACCGTGGCTCCATTGTTACGCCGTTAAAGGACCGTATAGAAAGCCAGATATTAACGCATTACCCGCGTTCAGTTGAAATTTCTCGCAAAATTACCCAGCAGGAAGCATCGCTTACGCCAGAGCAAAAAGTTGCTGTAGAGGCAGATGGTTTAGTAAAAGATCTGGTTGAGCAAATTGCTTTTGAAGCACGCAACTCTGAATATATTGATAAAAAATCAGGCGTATCAGCCCGTTTAACTATTGCTGCTTATGAAAACCTGATCAGCAACGCCGAGCGCCGCATGATCATCAATCATGAGCCGAACACATTCGTGCGGATCTCGGACTTTTTAGGTGTTATTCCTGCAATTACAGGTAAGATCGAGCTGGTTTATGAAGGTGAGTTGGAAGGCCCTGCAAAGGTTGCCAATATCCTTATCGGCAAAGCCATAAAAACTTTACTGCTTAAATACTTCCCCGACCCTGAAAAAGCTAAGAAAAGCAAGGCTAAGAATCCATATGCCGAGATAGTTGCTTGGTTTGCTGATGGCAATACCCTTTCAGTTTTGGATGATTTTACCGCAGTGGCATACAAAAATGATCTTAACAGTATACCGGGATTGAAAAACCTTGTGAAGAAATTCCATCCAAACCTAACCGAGGACCAGCAGTATATTTTAATGGAGTTTGTGCTGCACGGCCTGGCAGAGTTTTCGCAACTGAGCAAGGGTTTCCTTGATAATGGCTTTGCATTCTCTGACATGTTTAACAGCCTGTTCAATTTACAGCCGGATGAGGATGATCTGGATTTAGATGACGACCGTTATTAAACGTTAAATGTTCTCGCAAATACCCGTTATACTGCTATTAGGTGCCGGTTTGTTAGCGCTGGACATTTATTTGTTTGGCGGCTTGGTAGCTGCATTTAAAAAGCGGGCGTTTTTCGCAAAAAAGGGTTTCCGGATTGCGTACTTTGCCTTTTCAGTTATCCTGATAACTGCTACAATATGCTGCATTTATTTAAAACTGCCCACCGGTATTCGCGCCGGGTTCCTGATGGTGTTTTTTGTGTTGATGATAGTGAAGGTAACGTTTTTGCCTTTCGTATTAGCAGACGATATCCGCCGCTTGCTTGTTGAATTAAAACGCAAAAAAACAAGCCCGGCTGCGCCATCAACAACTAAAACGGATAAAGACGCTATTCCCCGCTCTGAGTTTTTAATGAAGGCCGGATTAATTACCGGCATCGTGCCGTTAGCAGGCATTGGGATGGGCATCTACTCCGGTGCGTATGATTACCGGGTGCGCCGCCAGGTGCTTTATCTCCCTAACCTGCCAAAATCTTTTGATGGCATCACTATCGGGCAGATCTCTGATGTGCATTCCGGCAGCTTTTATAACAAAAAGGCAGTGCTGGGTGGCATTGAAATGTTGCTGGGGCAAAAACCAGACGTGATATTTTTTACCGGCGACTTGGTTAACAAGCGCAGCGACGAGATGTACGGGTATCAGGATATCTTCGGCAAGGTAAAGGCACCTCTTGGGGTCTTTTCCATCCTCGGTAACCATGATTATGGTGATTACTACCACGAATGGCCGTCTGCTGCTGCAAAAAGAAAAAATCTGGACGATTTGAAAGCCACCCATAAAAACATGGGCTGGGATTTGTTATTAAATGAGAACCGCCGCCTTAAAGTAAATGGCGAGGAGATAGGAATTTTAGGCTGCGAAAACTGGGGCGAACTAACCCGTTTCCCTAAATATGGTAAAATGGAGCCCACGGTTAAAGGTAGCGATGACCTTCCGGTTAAACTGCTCCTCTCCCATGATCCATCGCACTGGCGGGCGCAGGTATTGCAAAAATATCCGCAGATAGATGTAATGTTTTCGGGCCATACGCACGGCATGCAGTTTGGCGTACGTACAGATAATTTTCAATGGAGCCCGGTTGAGTATGTATATAAAGAATGGGCAGGTTTGTATCACCAGGGCAACCAACAATTGTATGTAAACGTGGGTTACGGTTTCCTGGGCTTTCCGGGGCGGGTTGGAATATTACCCGAGATTACGATATTTGAACTAAAAGCCATCGCCGACCCAGCTTTAAGCAAGTCATAAAAGTCGGCAGTGCGTAAGCCGCGGATGAAAAAAATCTTTCAATCTGTATTAGATTTCCTGCTGTTCAGCAATGTTTTTATAGCGTTGTGCGCCGTAGCACAGGCGCTGGTTACCTTCCATTTGCTTAAAACAACGCCTGTTTATTCGGTATTGGGTTTACTGTTTGCCTCAACGTTGGGTATCTATAACTTCTGTATCCTGATTGATAAGCATATAGATCCACAACGATCACCATATATGCGAATCCGCTGGTTTTACGCACATCATCGTTTAATGGTAACAATAACCATTGTTTGCTTGCTTTGCCTGGTACCCTTGTTTTTTCTCATCTCCATACAATCCAGATTACTACTTGTATTTTTAGGCATACTATCCGTTGCCTATAGCTTACCGCTGTTCACCATCGGCGAGCATAATTTTGGCTTACGCAACATCCCTGGCCTGAAGCCTTTTTTAATAACATCGGTGTGGACATTGAGCATTGTATTGCTGCCTGTTTTAGAGGCGCAGGATGCGCATTTTACCGATGTATCTATGCGTGATATTACAATAATGATAGCTAAACGTTTTTTGTTCATTGCGGCGCTTACCATTCCTTTTGATATCCGCGATTTGTTTGAAGACCGAAAAACCAACCTGCGCACCATACCCGTGGTGTGGGGCGAAAAGAAAGCTTATTTGTTTTGCCAGGTGTTGTTGGGTGGATATATTTTTCTGCTATTCCTTTTAAGAAAAGATGGCTTTAATGCCGACTTTTTTTCCCTTACACTTACCGCAATTTTAACGGGCTGGCTTATCTTTAAATCAGACTGGAAGAAAAACGAATACTATTATTTTTTTTACCTGGATGGCGTATTGATATTACAATATGTGATTTTAGTTTTATTTAGTTTCATTAAATAATGGCTAATAATTACGATAATGCTGCCTGGTTTTACGATAGCTTATCGCGGATGGTGTTTGGTAAAGCCATAATAAACTCCCAGATATATCTGCTGCAGTACATACCCTCCGCATCAAAAATATTAATAGCAGGTGGCGGCACGGGATGGATATTAGATGAACTTACCAGGCTTCACCCATCCGGACTTAAAGTAACATATATTGAAGTATCAGCCAAAATGATGGCAAAATCTGCCAAAAGAAACATTGGAATCAACGAAGTGGCATTTATAAATGCGCCAGTTGAAGATGTAATTTTGCCGTCTGATTTTGATGTGGTGTTAACCCCATTCCTATTCGACAACTTTAACCTACCGACCGCTAACTTAGTATTCGAACATATAAGCGCAACGCTTAAACCCGGCGGTTTATGGCTTTACGCAGATTTTGAACCCACGGATAAACTGTGGCAGCTAATGCTGCTTAAAACAATGCACGCATTCTTTAAAATAGTATGCGGTGTAGAAGCGAATAAACTGCCCGACGTTAAAAGTTTATTTGCCCAACAGCTTTATACAACAGTTAAATCAAAGGCTTTTTTTAGGGATTTTATCAAGGCGACGGTTTATAGCCACCCGCGCTAATTTGCTTTTATAAACGCCGCTAAATATCTACCTTCGACCACATGGAGAAAGAGTATTACCTGTTGGATGGAGATGAAAGAACCGGTCCGTTTACTTATGATGAACTGGTGCAAAAAGGCGTGGATGTTAACACGCAGTTATCAACGCCCTTAAACGATAAATGGCAATATGCTTCTGAGATACCTGAGTTTATTGAGTATTTTAAATCCCTGGGAATTCACTTCCCTACCGAAGATAACCTGGCCAATTTTGGCATGCGTGCATTGGCATTTGCTATAGACTATTTTCCGCTTTATATTATAGCAGAGGTGCTTGCTTTAAAATTTAACTGGGTTACCATACCGGCTGATTTTACCTTTGGCAAAACGCTACCCCCATCATTAATGATGCTTTACCTGTGGTTTACCCTTTTCTATTTGCTGTATCGCACTGTAACGGAAGCATCGCCGCTGAAAGGCACAATCGGAAAAAAAATATGTAAGCTGGCGGTAGTAGATATTAATGGTAATGCGCCTTCTATATTAGCATCATTGGGAAGAAATGTTGGTGTGGTGCTCTCTATAATGTTGTGGGTGCCTTTTCTGAGTATGTTTTTTAATGAGTATCGCCAGAACTGGTATGACAGCCTGGCGAATACTTATGTAGTAAAAACGAATTAAAACAACAATAGCGATGGGTTAAAAACCATCGCTATTGTTGTTTGATTGAAAGTGTATTAGTACCTCTTCACACTAAAAGACGACATTCCGCCTTTAATTTTTATATAGATCTTGTTGGTTGCTTTGGCAAAACCAGGGGTTTCGTAAGCTTCACCTACTTTGGTAAAGCCCTCAAAATTGTTTGACGAAAATGCGGTGCCTTTGGTTATACGGCAAGCTGCATTAGTGGGTATGTTTATATCAACATCAGACGCACCGGTTGAAATATCAACAGTGGTTGTTGTTAAAGGCTGCCCGAATTTAATTTTAAACGCTCCGGCACCACCGGCCAAATCAAGCGAGCGTACTTTAAATTTCGACAGGTCGAAATCAAGATCGGTTGCGCCGGTGGCTACATTAATGTTCCATTCAGGGTTTACATTAAGCTTAAATGTAGCCAGGTTGGCTTGTTTATGGTCATCGTCCCAATCAAAATGGCTGTTATTATTGTCGCGCATTTTAAAATTAAGCACATATAATGAGTCCTTTTTATTAGTAGTAAGCTGGTAGTTACCAAAAAACTCCTTGGTATTGGCATTAAATAACTGGTAGGTGGTATCATTTAACTTGTAAGTTGTTGCACCGCCGCTTATATTAAGCTCTGCTACTTTAACGCTATCTGTGTATGTTTCGGTAAATACAGATGCACCCTCTATTTTGGTAATACTTTTACCTTCGCTGTAGTCATCATCGTCGTCGTCGTCATCATCATCGTCGTCATTAAAATGGTAAGAATAACGGTTTCCAAACGGATGGTTCTTTGAAAAATTGCCAAACAAAAGCAAACCAAAGCCTACAACAATTACACCTAATTTTAATAATGTTGCCCAGGTAGATTTATTATTGGCAAATATTAAATTGATGCCGACAACAACAATTATAATGGGCCATAGGTAAAACAGGTTCCAGAAGTGGAAATTCAGGTAGCCATAGTTGCGTAGCAAAAACGCGATGCCTATCATTATTAATACAACGCCCGGAATTAATTTATTGCTTTTCATGATCTTATTTATTTAATTATGGTGTTGTAAAAAATTATTGTTCTGTTGATGTGTTACTGGCTGTAGTGTCAGCAGCAGGTGCTGCTGCAGCTTCCTCTGCGTTCTCTGCACCCTCCCACTTTTCTTTTTCAAAAGTCTGCGGCTTTTTCTCCACTCCCGAAAATATGACGGCTACACCCATCGCAATTAATATTACTGGCCATATATCATGAAAACTCAAAAACGGGATAAGATCTAATTGCTCCAACAAAAAGAATGATCCGAACAACACCAATGCTATACCTGCAACAAGGCCTGCACTTGATCTTCTTTTAGGGGACTCCATTGAAAATGGCGGCTGCGGTGGCACACCTGCTTTAAAAGGGTTAAAGGGATCGTTTATTGGCGGTACTGTGTAATCTACATGCGGGTTGCTTAAATGGTATGGTTTTTTAGGCAAAACTATCCATAGTACCAGGTAAGGTAAAAACCCAACACCTTTTAATACAAGGGCCAACGCAAATATTACACGTACAATGGTAACATCAACATTTAAATAATCGGCTAAACCTGCGCAAACGCCCGCAATTTTTTTGTTTAGCTCGTCTCTGTATAATCTCTTTTCCATGATCTTTTAGTTTTTTTAGTTTGTTGTTTTAGTTTACACCTGTCCGTACACAGGTTTAATTATAATCTGATCAACATTGGCACCGGCGCTCATTTTATAAATGTTTATTATGGCCGAAGCTATGTCTTCGGGCAGCACCATTTTGTCTTTATCAACGGTTATGCCCTTCCATGAGTCTGTTAACGTTGAGCCGGGTATTACTGCAGTTACTTTAACGCCGTGCTTTTCCATTTCAAGCCTCATTACATCATTAAGACATAGCAATGCGGCCTTTGTTACGCTGTAAATTCCCGCTTCGGGGATAGGATGAAGCGCTGCAATTGAGCAAATATTGAAGATGTGACCTTCACCGACAGAAACCATACTTTTACCGAAAAAACGGTACAGTTCATAGGCAGGCATTAAATTAGTGTTTACAACTTTTAGGAATAAGTTTTTTTCATCATCCAGTATGCTGGAGGGTGCATACATGCCCAAACTGTTTACAAGAATGCTAATTGACCCCAATTTTTGCTGAGCAATTTCCGCGAAATTGAGCAGCTCTTCGCGGTTACTGCCGTCGGCCACAACGGTTACCACTTCAATATCCGGATTAATTTGGTTAAGCTCGGTTTTAAACGCGGCCAAGTCACCGGCATTACGGGCGCAAACTGCCAGGTTAACATTTTCTTTTGCAAAAGCTATAGCTATGGCGCGGCCCATACCTTTGGTAGCGCCGGTTATAAGTGCGTTCTTCATGGTAATAAATGTAAATATTATTGGGAGATTTGCTTAGTTTTAATTGATGCGCACTAACCTTATTAACTATGCTTAAACATCTGCTTGGTTTTATCTTGTTTATACTTCTTTACAATAGTGTTTATTCACAAGCTAAAAGTGACACGTTAATGTACTATGTTAGAGATGATGGTTCAGTAGTCCCGAATAAAGAAAATGCGGATTATGTGTTATTTATTTTACCTAAAGAAGAAATTAACAACAAAAAGCTTTATCCCATAGTGGGCTATTATCTCGATGGAAAACTAAAATTTAGCGCTACCTCCAAGACACAATCTACAGATTTCGTGCTAGAGGGTTCTTATATAACTTACTTTCCGAATGGCAAGAGACGGATTATTGCCACAAGCGAAAATGGCGAAGCGGTAGGCGACGAGATCGCTTATTATCCAAACGGCAACTTTTATACTCATATAAAACATGAGAGACACCAAACAGTATTATTTGAGTGCCGGGATTCCACAGGTATAGTATTAGCTCAAAATGGAAATGGTAACTGGAAGGAATTCGACAATAGTTTTAAAATCAAGCGGACCAGTAAAAAATGGCAACAGACACGGCGAATGGGAAATACTTACCGGAAAAGCATCATACAGAAATGGCTTGCTGATTGGAATGATATCAGAGAAACCAATCGTAGGCGAGGCAATAGTTGATGCAAATGCCGTGAAATTTATTACAGACAAAAAATATCTCCCGCTAAAAGGTGATGATATCCAGATTAGCACGTTTAATGAGAATCAAAAAAAATTTCCAGGCAACATTATATACGCTGAAAATGGGAAAAAAAACAATGCTAGCGGACAAGTTTATATTGGATTTTTTGTTGAGAAAGACAGTTCAACAACAGATTTTAAAGTTCTTTATGCTCCGTCAGATTCACTTGGAACTGAAGCATTGCGTTTAGCAAAATTATTTACAAAATGGGGACCGGCAACGCAAAAAGGACAATTGATACGTTCACCAATAGTTTTACCTGTATATTATTCGTCAGATACCTCAACGCAAGATTCGATACAGCAAAAAGCGATGATAGATGTCCAAGAAGTGCCAAGTTTTCCTGGGGGTCTAAGATCATTTGGTAAGTTCTTAGAAAAAACTATTACGTACCCTGCATACGAGAGAGATAGAGGAGTTATGGGCAAAGTATATACAACTTTTATTGTTGAAAAAGACGGTTCGCTTTCAAACTTGCATACACTCTACACCCCATCGGTAGGTTTATCCGAAGAAGCATTACGAGTTATGCGTTTATCTCCTAAATGGGTACCTGGCAAAGCACAGGGCAAACCTGTTCGCGTGCAATACACTCTACCCATAAATTTCAGTTTAGGTTATTGATTGTTTGCAAACAGGCAACGCTTCTAAACAATCCCCCCAATTTTCCGTTAACAATACGATTAACTACAATTTATACCGCGCAGCATACAGAGCGTGCAGTAAAAAACGTATTTTTAAGGCGCTTTAAATTATAACATGTTTTACAGTTTCGGCAGATATATCCTCTTATTACGATTAAGTTTTAAAAAACCCGAAAAATTCAGTGTTTACTGGACCGAGGTTACCCGCGAAATGGTATCAGTAGGTGTGGGTTCTTTGGGCATCATCGCCATTATATCCGTTTTTATTGGCGCTGTTGCCACCATTCAGGTAGCATTTCAGCTTTCCAGTCCGCTGGTACCGATGACGGTGGCTGGAGGTATCTCGCGCGACTCAACCATTCTTGAATTTAGCCCCACCATATCTGCCCTGGTGCTTGCCGGGCGGGTAGGTTCAAGTATGGCATCGCAAATAGGTACTATGCGGGTTACCGAGCAGATAGACGCGCTCGAAATTATGGGTGTTAATGCACCCGGTTTTTTAGTAGCTCCTAAAGTTATTGCAGGCATATCCATGATCCCCCTGTTAACCATTATTTCGGTAGGCCTGGGTTTATGCGGCGGCTATCTGGCCTGCGTAATTACCCGCAGCATATCGCCTGCTGATTTTATTACTGGTGCCCAGGAAGGTTTTAATCCTATTATAGTTACTGTCTGCGCTGTAAAATCTATTGTGTATGGGTTTTTAATAACCTCTATTTGCTGCTATAATGGCTTTTATACCGAAGGCGGCGCGTTAGAAGTTGGCCAGTCTGCAACGCGCGGTGTGGTTTACAGCTGTGTATTTATACTTTTTGCCGACCTAGTAGTTTCCAGCATGTTGTTATGATAGAGATAAAGGATATTTATAAAACATTCGGTGAAAACGAGGTACTAAAAGGTATTAGCGCAAAATTTGAGCCGGGGAAAAATCATCTTATCATAGGCGGCTCAGGCTCGGGTAAAACAACCCTGCTTAAATGCATAGTTGGTTTGCACGAACCAACAAAGGGCCAGGTTTTGTTTGATGGCGCCAACTTTACCGAAATGAGTTTTGAAGAACGGGTGCCTATCCGTACAGAAATTGGGATGCTGTTTCAAAACTCGGCACTGTTTGACTCCATGACCGTTGAGCAAAACATTATGTTCGCCCTTAATTTATTTACAGATAAAACGCGGGCCGAAAAGTTGGACCGCGCTAATTTTTGCCTGGAACGTGTAAACCTGGAGGGTAAAAATAAATTGTTTCCGTCTGAACTTTCTGGTGGCATGAAAAAACGTGTAGGTATTGCCCGCGCCATAGCTATGCAGCCTAAATATCTTTTTGTTGATGAGCCTAACTCGGGCCTTGACCCGCAAACATCCATCCTGATTGATGAGTTGATCAATGAGATAACCGAGGAATACAAAATGATCACTGTTATTGTAACGCATGATATGAATTCGGTTATGGGCATTGGCGATCATATTCTGTTTTTAAACCAAGGCCAGAAATGGTGGGAAGGATCAAACAAAGAAATTGCCCATACCGATAATAAAGAACTGAACGACTTTGTATTTGCCAGCAAGTTTATGCGGGCGGCAAAAGTCAAGCTGTAATCAGTTTGTACTTTCAGACAAGGTTGCTGCGGTCGGCTCCTCCTTTTTCTTAACTTTTGGCGGCATCATTCTGGCGGGCACTTCATAATCAAGAGGCAAAAACGAAGACACTTGCCCCCAGGCCCAAAATCCTGACAATAAAATACCTGCTGAAGGGTTTATATCGCCGTTCCGGCCTATCAACAGGCTATCACCGGTTGCGTCTACCAATGTTGCCTGGCCTGCAGGCATTTTAAACGGGCGGCCTATTATGTTACCCTTCTCCAGAAAATCTGCGGGTTCCTTTTTCAGCGTGTATATTATAATGATTTGTGTGGAATCTTTTTTGATCAGGCCCAGATCAAAACTTTTGAAATTATTGTCTACCTCTTTTATATATTTTTTTAAAGAACCGCTTACAGGCTGGGTATACTTCAGTACCATATTCGGGTTTTTAAACATCATATTTTTTAGCGCCTTTGGGTTTGGAAATATATAGGTAACAAATCCATTTTCCTCCAGCTCATTGCTGAACAGGGACCGGTAATAATGCGGTAACGATCCTAAAAATGCATTAACGCGTTCCTCATCCCATTTCCTTTGTTGCCGCGTGTTACCTTTCATATCCTCAAAAAACAAGGTGCCATCAAAAGAAATAAGGTTGTTACCCCATTCAGATCTATCATACACGAAACTACTTAGCAAATACTTCATCCGGTAGCCTAAGGCTTTGTTTTCTATTATCAAAAAATCGTTTGAACTGGCAGTAAGTATATTCCTTTTTTTATCGAATTGTAGTTTTATAGCATCCATGTTTAAAATTTTGCATTGCGCGGCGTTTCTTGATCTGCCTAAAAAACAATCCATAAAAATTGCAAGCAAGCGTTTTCTTTCTGCAAGCGACATACCGTTAATATTAACGGTATTAAGCATAACATTGTCCTCATTCAGCTTAAACCTAAACCGCATATTGTTTTGCAGCATAAAGGAATGCTGCAAAATTTCAAATCCTATCATTCTTACCACCACCTTGTAACTGCCCGGTTGCATCTGCGTAAAAGTAAACCGGCCATCCTTATCGCTGGCAGTAACTTTTCTCGAGTCGGCAATAAAAACAGTAGCACCGGGGATAGGCTGATCTTTATCATCCGTTACAATACCACTTATGGTATAGCTTTGCTGAGCATTGGCAGCGTTTAAACGGGTAAAGAAGAGCAGCAAAAAAAACAGTCTTTTCATGATATACGGTAGGTTATAAATATTATTCGGTTTGGCTATTTGTAAGTGCCGCTTCCCGTTGTTTAATCCGTTTCATTTTAGGCGTTTCAAGGTCTGCCGGAAGTTCGTAGTCTGACGGTATAAAAGTTGCCATTTGGCCCCAGGTCCAAAATCCACCTTTTATTAAATTGGTTGCCGGTCTTACATCGCCGTTTCTGTGTATTAATACGCTATCGCGCACCGGGCGCAGTAGCGATAATTGCCCTAAGGGCATCTTAAAAGTGCGCCCTATTATGGTGCCGCGTCCTCCAAAATCTTTCGGTTCGCGTTCGGGCGTGTATAAAACCAATAATTCTGTTGAATCTTTTATTAAAGGACGCAGATCAAACTCTTTAAAGCTTTCATCTATTTCTGTTATAAATCCTTTGAGCGATTTAACCGGCTGGTAGTATCTTAGCGGTACTTGCTTATGTTTTTTTGCATAAGCATTTAACAACTGCTCGTTCGGCACCCGGTAAACCACAAATTTATTTTCGTCTGTCTTATTGTTAAACAGGGCTCTAAAAAAATGCGTAATAGAACCCAGGTAAACCTTTGCCCTTGCCTCCCGCCATTCCTTTTGATGGCGCTCGTCGCCGGGCATATCTTCATAAAAAAGTCTCCCAGCAAACGAAGTAATACCGCCCACATTTCCGGTATCGTAACTAAAATTGTTTAGCAGGTACTTTAACCGGTACCCTAAAGCCTTATTCTCAATAATCAAAAAGTCGTCGGTGCTGGCTGTAAGCACGTCTGTTTGTTTGTTGTAATTAAACTTTATTATATCTGCGTTTTTTATTTTGCAATCGCGGGCATAGGTGGATGTGCCAAAAAAGCAGCGAATAAAAGTTTCTAAATACATCTCCCTGTCAATCCGCGATATACCTGATATATTAACCGTGGTGAGCAATAAATTGTCTTCCTGGAGTTTAAACCCAAGCCGCAGATCTTTATTCTGAAGCACAAACTCCCTTGTTATTACTACATAACCAATCATTTTAACCACCAGGTTGTAATTGCCTGACTGCACCTGCGTTAATGTAAATCGCCCATCTTTGTCGCTGGCGGCAACTTTGCGCGAGTCGGCTATAAAAATTGTTGCGCCGGGGATGGGTACATCCTTATCATCGGTTATAATGCCACTTATGGTATAGCTTTGCTGAGCCAGGGACACACCTATAGAGGTAAAGAATACTAAAAAACAAAGCAGCTTTTTCATAATGTGCGGCGGGTTTAGCATATCAGTGGGTGTATTTATCATTTATTACTTTTAGTAGGCTAAGTCGCTTCATTTTAGGTGTTTACCTTCTACTTCACCTTCAGGCGTTTCTTCGTCGTCCTTTATTTTTGAAAGCTGCATTCCGGCAGGGATCTCATAATCAGCTGGCAGCGCCCACGACATTTTCCCCCACATCCAAAAACCGGTAAACTGTATACCGCCATTTGGGCTAACGCTCCCGTTTCTATTAATAAATAAAGTATCTCGCAATGGGCCTATGATTGATTTTTGCCCTTGTGGCATACCAAAAGTGTTGTGTATTACAACGCCCCCATCCAAAAACTCCTGTGGCTCATTTATGGGTGTGTATACAACATATAACTCAGTCGAATCTTTCCTGAAGAAACCTAAATTGAATCCTCTGCTATTGCTATCAACAGCATAAGTGTATTTTTTGAATAGCTTAACCGATTTAAAATATTTAATGGGTATCGGTTTCTTTTCTATCTGGCGTGCCTCCAAAGCTAAACGGTTTAACATTTCGTAAACTACAAAACCGTTCTTTTCAAGGCTATTGTTTAACAACGACCGGAAAAAATGCATTGACGAACCCAGGTAAGCGTCAACCCTTTGCTGTTCCCATCTCTTTTTTTGGTTCGGATTTCCCTCCATATCCTCATAAAAAACTGTGCCGTCAAAAGACAACATACCCGCCACACCCGATCGGTCATAAGTAAAGCTATTTAGTAAATACTTCATCCGGTAACCCAAAGCCCGGTTCTCAATCGCCAAAAAATCGTCCGCATGAACCGAAAGGATGTTCCGCTTTTTATCGAAACTAAAAACGATAATGTCTGTGTTTATTATTTTGCATTGCGCAGCATGTTTTGATGCCCCCAGAAAGCATCGTGTAAACGTTGCCAGGTGCCGCCTACGTTCGGCAAGCGATATGCCGGAGATATTCACTGCCTTAAGTTCAACATTGTCTTCCTGTAATTTTACCCTAAACCGCATGTCTGCATTTTGTAGCAGGAAAGCATGTGTAGAAACAACATAACCTATCATTTTAACAACAAGGTTATATTTGCCCGGCAGTACTTGCCCCAACGTAAATTCACCTTCATCATTTGTAGCCGTAGCTTTTCTCGAGTCGCCTAAGAACACTGTAGCACCGGGTATCGGCATATCATTATCATCAGTTACTACGCCCGTTACTGTAAAGGTTTGCTGGCCACTGGCCGCGCCAATACCTATAAAAAGCAAAAAAAGATAAAGCAGGTTCTTCATAAAGCCCGGTTAATAACTACAATATTAGTTATTAACCTGATAAGTTGTATGCACATTAATTTTAAAGGTGTTTTTTTGTAAGAAAAGGCTTATCGCATAATCTTTACCATATCCCTATATTTGTAGAAATTTTAACTAACCACTAATCTCTGATTTACTAGTCACTAACACCGAATGATCCAACTACTTACGCCCACCCACTGGAAAGATTACGAACTGATTGATTGCGGCGATTTTGAGAAGATGGAGCGCTTTGGCAATGTTATATTGATACGTCCGGAGCCACAAGCCGTTTGGAGCAAAGCTTTGCCGCAGAGCGAGTGGCAGCGTTTACACCATATCAGGTTTAAGGGTCGCTCGGCAACATCGGGCGAGTGGGTTAAAAAAAGCCCTGCAACGCCAGACCGCTGGCATGTGGAATACAAAAACCCCGAGGCCGCTATTAAATTCAGGTTGGCGCTTACCTCGTTTAAGCACGTGGGTATTTTCCCGGAGCAGGCTGTAAATTGGGATTACATATCGCAAAACGTTAAAAAATTTAAAACACCCGAGCCTAAGGTACTTAACCTTTTTGCCTATACAGGCGGGGCATCATTAATAGCCCGCGCAGCCGGGGCCGATACAACGCATGTTGATTCTATAAGGCAGGTGGTTACCTGGGGTAATGAGAACCAGGAACTATCAGGTTTAAAAGACATCCGTTGGGTGGTAGAGGATGCGTTAAAATTTGTTAAGCGCGAACTAAAGCGCGGCAAAAAATACAACGGTATTATACTGGACCCGCCTGCCTACGGCCACGGCCCCAACGGCGAGAAATGGAAACTGGAGGATCAGATAAACGAGATGATGAGCGAGGTAACGCAACTGCTGCATCCGGATGAGCATTTCCTTATCCTGAATACCTACTCATTAGGTTTCTCGTCTGTAATAGTTGAGAACCTTATCCGCGGCGCTTACCCTAAGGTAGAAAACCTGGAGATTGGTGAACTTTACCTGCAAGCTACATCGGGCATTAAATTGCCGCTAGGGGTGTTTGGTAAATTTTGCAAACACCAGTAACGCTGTTGATAATTTTAACGCTTTGGTAAACAAAAAGGTGCTATTTTGCGTCTGTAAATAAAATCTAACTATGAGGAAAATTTTTCTGTCGTTCGCATTAGCTATCGGCTCGTTAACCCTGTTTAGCAACTGTACCCAAAGCAGCGGAACAAAAGCAGGCGACACCACTAAAGTTAAAGCACCTGCTACTGCTGATGGCGAAGCGCCCGATACCACGTCTATTACGCGCAACTACCCGCCAATTGATAAGGTACAATATGATTCGCTGATGAAACGCCTGTCGCACGGCGATACTACCGGCAAGTGGCCCGTTAAAAATGCCCCTTACCCGTTGCCCGGCGCTATTTTTCCTTATAAACGTATAGTTGCCTATTATGGTAACCTCTACTCAAAAAAGATGGGCATTTTGGGCGAATTGCCGCCTAAAGAAATGCTGGCCAAATTAAAAGCCGAAGTTAAAGCCTGGGAAAAGGCAGACCCTAATACACCTGTACAACCTGCCTTACATTACATTGCGGTTGTAGCACAGGGCGATGGCGGTAAAGATGGTAAATATCGTTACCGTATGCCGTTTCAGCAGATTGACAGTGTTCTAACCCTGGCTAAAAAAGTTAACGGACTGGTGTTTTTAGATGTGCAGGTGGCGTTGAGTAACATACAGGCCGAATTACCGCTGTTTGAAAAATACCTGGCCATGCCACATGTACACTTTGGCATGGACCCTGAATTTTCTATGAAAGACGGCTCAAAACCGGGCAAAAAAATTGGCACATATGATGCTGCCGACGTTAACTATGTAACCGGTTACCTGGCAGGCATAGTAAAAAAGTACAACCTGCCGCCTAAAATTTTAATAGTGCACCGCTTTACCAAAAAAATGATGACCAACTATCAGAACATAAAATTGCGTCCTGAAACACAGGTAGTAATTGATATGGACGGTTGGGGCGAGCCGGAACTGAAAGGCGGCACATGGCGCTACTTTATCCAGAACGAACCCGTACAGTTTACAGGCTTTAAACTGTTTTACAAAAACGATCTAAAAAAGGCCCCTCATCATATGATGACACCGGAAGAAGTTTTGAAGAAAACGCCTAACCCGATATATATTCAATATCAATAGCCCCCTCTAAATCTCTCCCGGAAGGGAGACTTTTGAATGGATGATTGACCTAAAATAAAAGCCTTGGCAATGCCAGGGCTTTTATTTTTTTCTGATTAGCAATGCGATAATTAAAGTCTCCCCTACCGCGGGAGATTTAGAGGCGGCTCCGTTAAACCTTAGGCTCAAAAGTAAAAACCTGTTTGTAATACTTAAAGTAAGCCACACATAAAAACAGGTTTAAAGCAATTACCCCTACGCCTATTGGGATGCCAGCAGGAGCAAGCATAGTATGATACAGAAAAATATTTAAGCTGATGGGCAGCAGTACCAGCAGAAAAAACGCTGTAAAGCGATTAATCAGTAATGCTATCCCGCCTAAAATTTCAAGCACTTTCATGTATTGAAAAAAGTAGCCCGAACCATACAGGCCGCCTGAGAAGGCCGTTGCCGCTTCGCTCATTTTTGGTTGGGTCATAGGGATAAAGGGAAAAAAGAAATTAATACCAAAAAGCAGGTATATTAAGCCTAACAAAACGCGCGCTATTAAAGTTGCTGTTTTCATGATGTTTAAATATTAACTTTGTGAATTAAATATGGATTTACAAAAAATGACCTTGGCCAACGGCTGTTTTTGGTGCACCGAGGCTATATTTCAAACACTAAAAGGTGTAAAAAGTGTTACATCCGGTTATATTGGCGGGCATGTAAAAAATCCTACCTATGAGCAGGTATGCACCGGCAACACCGGCCATGCAGAAGCCATTGAACTGGAGTATGATGCTGATGAGCTTAATCTGGATGAATTACTACTGATCTTCTTTAAAACGCATGATCCTACAACCCTTAACCGTCAGGGAAATGACGTGGGCCCGCAATACCGGTCGGGTATATTTTACCATACGCGGGAGCAGAAAGAAAAAGCTTTAGCCACTATAAAAACCCTTACCGACAAGCAGCTTTTTGATGACCCCATAGTAACCGAGATAACAGCAGCCAGCGAGTTTTATCCTGCGGAACAATATCATCATAACTACTTTAACCAAAACACTGACAAACCCTATTGCGCTTTTATAATACAGCCTAAAATAAACAAGTTTTTTAAGGAGTTTCAGGATAAATTAAAGCCGGGTACCTACTAAACATGCCGATGAAAAAACTGCTGTCGCTTGGATTATTAATGGCTATGCTTGCTTCTGTCGCGAAAGCGCAAGATGCAGGTAAGCTATCAATTGTTAATGGCGGAAAGGTATGGGCGCTGCTATATCAGCAACGTGCGGCAGAGTATAAGGCGCTTTGTTTTCAGGCCTATAATCTGGCCCGTTTGCGGTTGGATGAGGCTTTAAAACATAAAGGCAAAAAGCCATTGGCCGTGATAACCGATGTTGACGAAACCGTTTTGGATAATAGTCCTTATGATGCAGCGCGGGCCGTTAAAGATAAAGACTTTGAACTAGCCGGCTGGAAAGCATGGACCGCAAAGGGAATTGCCGACACTGTGCCCGGTGCACCATCATTTTTTAAATACGCGGCATCAAAGGGTGTTACGGTTTTTTATGTTACTAACCGGGATGAGGATGAGCGCGAGGGGACTACCAAAAATCTGAAGCTTTACAATTTGCCCAATGCAGACAAAGCTCATATCATTTTAAAGCAAACCACATCAAGCAAGGAAGCGCGGCGACAGGAGATACTGAAAACGTACAATGTGGTTTTATACTGTGGCGATAACCTGCCCGATTTTGATTCGGCTTATGATAATAAACCTTTGCAGGATAGCCGGAATGCCACCACTGAAAGGCTTAAAAGATATTTTGGCAGTAAATACATTGTAATACCTAACCCTAGCTACGGCGATTTTGAGAACGCCTTTTTTGGCAACCAAAAGCTTAGCAGCATGCAAAAAGATTCGGTACTGCGTGCCATTATTAAGGTTAACGAGTAATTTTTAACGAAAAGCAAACAGGATAAACGCCGCTGCGTTATTAATTGAGGAGCTAAACTATACAATAATTATGACCACCATTGAAAATGATCTTTACAAAGTAGCTATCCGTAATCAGGGTGGCGAACTTACTTCGTTTTATAACAAAGCTACGGGTGTTGAACATGTTTGGCAAGCCGATCCTGCTGTTTGGCCCTGGCATGCGCCAAACCTGTTCCCTGTTGTGGGTGGCTTAATTAATAATGAATTACTTGTTGACGGCAATATCTATAATTTGCCGCGACATGGTTTTACCCGCACATCCGAGTTATTGCTGATAGAAAGCAGCCCGATATCGGCAAAGTTTTCGTTGCCCAATTGCGAGAAAACGCTGGCTGTTTATCCTTATAAGTTTGATTTTCAAATTCATTATGACCTGATAGATACCGCGCTTCGCGTTACTTACAAGCTTATCAATCACGATAAAAAAACCATCTATTTTTCGGTAGGTGGTCACCCTGCATTTAACGTACCTTTTCATAAAGGCGAAAAATACGAGGACTATTACCTGGAGTTTGAGCTGGATGAACAGTTAGAAACACATCAACTTTCGGAAAACGGTTTGTTTAACGGCGAAACGCGCCCTGTTCCTACCCGCGATAAGATGCTGTTTTTAACCCGCGATCTTTTTGACAAAGACGCGCTGGTGTTTAAAAACCTGCGCTCGCGCGAGGTAAGTATAAAAAGCAAATTGCATGGCCTTAGTTTAACTGTAGAGTTCCCGCACTTTAATTATTTAGGGTTATGGGCCAAGCCGGGTGCCGACTTTGTTTGTATTGAACCCTGGCTGGGTTGTGCCGACAGTGAAGGCCAACATGTTGACATCAGTAAAAAAGAAGCGATACAAGAAGTAAAAGTAGGGCACGTGTTTGAATCGTCTTATTTTATAAGCGCGGAGTAATCTATACCCCCACAGGTTTCGTGTTAACAGTACCTGTTACACTATTTCCAATAAGGCGGCCTTTGGGTGGTTCCTCCTTGTAGCCGGCAATCAAAGCAAATAGGCCTCTTTGTTTCTTTACATTCAGAGTCGTCTACAACAGTAAACCATTTTGTAGGTATATCGGGCAGTTGGATCAAAAAACGCTTCTCAGTTACGGTACCGCAACTTATAAAACCTATCACGGTTTCGGTAGGCTGTGTGGTACACCGTATATTGCCCATCAACTGCGATGGTTGCGCATCAAAAATGGTTCCTACCGCTTCCGTATTCTTTCTCAATGTTTCAAAAAACTCAAAGCCCTGGCGGGTAAGCACAGTTTGCCTAATCAAAACACTATACTCAATATCTAACTTGGGTGAAAGGCCGGGTACCGAAAGAATAAGTTTATTATTTATACGGCTTTCTGAAAGATTAGCTGTTGATGATAGTGAAATATTGGCCGAAGGTACAACATGCCAGCACGGGTTAATGCCCTTTAATATACTTTCATATTCCCAGGTTTCTATACAGCTATGTTGGTAGTACATACTTTTTCCGGTGGGATCATAAGTGGTTAAATGAAAGTTTAAGGCCTCGTTATCAAAATCGTATGTAAAATCAAATGGCGGGGCTGTCATGCTTTCTACAAAATCCGAAAGATATTCGTGTCTATCACTGGTTATTATCCTCAACCTGTATTTTTTTGCCGGGTCGGCACCCACTGATGGGCATCCGTATCTCCCTGGTTTTAATAAAGCAGGCAGCGGATAAACGTTACCCGCATCAGTTTCAACTTGCACTATAGCACCTCTCTCCGGCGCTATCACAGCTTTATTATCCAATTTATATGTCCGGCTCAGCGTATATATTGTTGAATCGGCGCCAGTATTGATGAAACCTTCAACCACCAGATAGTTCACATAAGTTTCCTTAAGTTTAGGTAAGTATTTTTCCTTGCAGCTATTTAACATTGCGGCAACTGTAATTACTACAGCTGATACAAAAGATGTATATCTGTTTGTTATCATATGAGGATAATAAGGTGGTTTATTTGTGCCGGGCCGTTATACAATTACAACCTGTTTTTGAGCGCAACCAAAATACGGTTAAATTATAATTTTTTGGAACACACATACTTTATTATGATCGTCTTAAATAGCGGGTGCTAAAACAGCCCCAATTGCCCCTTATCGTCTATATCAACATCATCCGGGTTAGTGATCTCAAAGTCTATTTTTTTTGAAGGTGATGATTGATCTGGTTCATCTGATGATTTTACTGATTGTACTGGTGAATCCACCGATTTGGATTTTGGTTTGTCTTGTGCAGCAACTTCATCATCAGCTGGCTCATAAGACCCCGGCGATATATCCGTATTAACCTTTATATCCGGCGATGGCGCTACGTCTGCCGCAGTTTTATCTTCGGGTGTAATGGTTATTTCGGTATCTTCAACAGAGTCTGGTTGCGGGTCGGGAACATCCTCGGCATCGTCATGCTCGGCTATTAAGGTAACACTTTGTACCACATGGGCAGATAAGCGGTTACCCATGGCTTTCATCCCTTTAACATCTATCAGGTCGGCAAGGTTAAGCTCAACTGTCTCCGGCGTTTTAGTGGCTCCTTTTAGCTGCTCTACTTTAACAATAGCTTGCGCCGCGCCAGATATCAATAACATTTTTGATCCGCTCTCTTCGCTTATTAAACTGGTTTGACGGCCTATGGCTGTATTCTCAAAGCTGAAGCGTTTTATCAGGTAGTTTTTACTCTTACCATCAAAATGCACTACTGAATATACTTTTTCGGGATTGTACTTTTCTATCAGCACCATCTTGTCATCAAAATGGTTGGTCAGGTCAAAGCTGGTTAGTTCATAAATCCCGGTGTTCAATACAATTAAAATACGATCATCGCCATCAAACTCACCCAGGTATTTGCCACGATTGTCAACATTAAGGCGTTTCAATATTTCGTCATACCATATTTTACGGCCGGATAGTGTAGATATGCCCTTGCTTTTCAGTACTATTTTTTTTACCGGATACTTAGTAACAATATTACCCATTGAGTTGCGGCCCTTTATACCGATTAGTGCAAAATCCTCATCAAACTGTAGCTTTTTCAGTTTGGCATGCGGTTTAAGCTGCAGATTAACCACCTCGGCCTCACCGTTAGGGTTGGCCGAAAAATATAACACTTTTGAGCCTTTGCTGCCCTTGGTCAGGTCGTATTCCTTATCGCGCGTTACGCCGGTAATGGCAAAACGCTTAATGTAACTTACGCCACTTTGCCCGTCTTTATAGATCAGGTTATAAACGGTGCGCTCGTCGTTCTTTTTAAACACCGCCACATGGATGATCTCTTTACCCACAAACACCTTCTCCTGAACTTTAGTGATCAGGCAGCGTCCATCGGCCCGGAAAACTATTATCTCATCAATATCAGAGCATTCACCAACCTGTTCAACGTTATCATCGCGTTTAAGGCCCGAGCCTATAAAACCGTCAACTCTATTAACATACAATTTTAAGTTGGCAAGGGCCACTTGGGTAGCTTCCACCTTATCAAAGGTACGCAGCTCGGTTTTGCGACCGCGATCTTTACCGTATTTCTCTTTTAGTTTAACAAACCAGTCTATGGCATATTCAGTTAAATGCTTCAGGTGTTGCTTAACCTGCTTAATCTCATTCTCCAGCCCCTTTATCTGCTCATCCGTTTTTTTAACATCAAACCGGGTGATGCTGCTCATGGGTTTATCAATCAGCTTTTTATAATCCTCGGGCAATATCTCCCGGTAAAACTGCGGAAAGAATGGCTCAAACAAACGGTTAAGCACTAACAGTACTTCTTCAAAATTTGCAGAGCTTTCATAGTCGGGGTGCTTATACATCCCCTCCTGGATAAATATTTTTAGCAGCGAGCTAAAAAATATCTTCTCCATCAGTTCCTTCAACTTTATCTCCAGCTCCAGCTTTAACAGATCGCGCGTTTTATGCGTACTTTCTGTAAGCATATCGTTTACACTTATAAAGCGGGGCTTATCATCCTGTATAACGCAGGTATTGGGCGATATAGATACTTCGCAATCAGTAAAAGCGTAAAGCGCATCAATGGTAACATCAGGCGATATGCCGGGCGCCAGGTGTATCACAATTTCAACATCCCGCGCAGTGTTATCCTCTATCTTTTTTATCTTGATCTTACCCTTGTCATTAGCAGCAACAACGCTATCTATCAAACTACCTGTGGTGGTTGAGAAAGGTATTTCGGTAATAACCAGTGTTTTTTTATCGCGTTCGCCAATTTTTGCGCGCACCCTTACGCGGCCGCCGCGCTGCCCCTCGTTATAGGCAGATGCATCGGCCATGCCCCCCGTAGGGAAATCAGGCAGTAAATTAATAGCCTCATTTTTTAATACCGCTATTGATGCATCCAGCAGCTCAATAAAGTTATGCGGTAAAATTTTGGTGGCTAAACCTACAGCAATGCCCTCCGCCCCTTGTGCTAATAACAACGGAAACTTAACCGGAAGCGTTATTGGTTCTTTATTACGCCCGTCATAACTGGCCTGCCAAACAGTAGTATCCGGGTTAAATACCACCTCTAAAGCAAATTTTGATAATCGCGCTTCAATGTAACGTGGCGCTGCTGCCGAGTCGCCCGTTACCGGATCTCCCCAGTTACCCTGCCTGTCAATAAGCAGATCCTTCTGCCCTATCTGCACCATGGCATCACCAATAGAAGCATCACCATGCGGGTGATACTTCATAGTGTTACCAATAACGTTGGCCGCTTTGTTAAAGCGGCCATCGTCCATCTCTTTAAGCGAGTGCAATATGCGGCGCTGCACGGGCTTTAGCCCATCGTTAATATGCGGAACGGCACGGTCCAGAATTACGTACGAAGCGTAATCCAGGAACCAGTTTTCGTACAGGCCGTCGAGTGAGATTATGTTATGTAATTTTTCTTCGTTGGCAGATGTATTCTCGTTCAGCTCTTCACTCATTCGTAACAAAAATTTTGGATGGGTAAAGATAAGGTAATGTGCAGATGTGTTGATATGCAGATGTGCAGATTTTTTGCACACTAATGTGGATATGCACAATAAACCGCTCCTTTTTTACTTTAATAATTATTAAATTTGATGTATGACGACTATAACAGTTGAAATAGACAAAGATCAGGATCTGCCTGCCTTAGAAGCCGCTTTAAGTAAACTGGGGCTAAAGTATCATATTGATGCAGATGAAGACGATTGGGGCGATTTGTCTGAAGCCGAAATTGAGGGGATAAAGGCCGGGCTTGCGGATATTGAGGCTGGACGTGTACATACGCACG
>Ga0247814_10000132_pt1 | contig 72220 bp, 53 predicted proteins | sample UWRJL179409R1_FD_179947 | JGI IMG/M metagenome (GOLD analysis project Ga0247814, IMG submission 179947) | Plant litter microbial communities from Arlington Agricultural Research Station in Wisconsin, United States - UWRJ-L179-409R-1 | ecosystem: Environmental > Terrestrial > Plant litter >... | reverse complement strand
AAAAAGAGGTGAAGCTGTCAGAAATTCGAGTTTCTTGGATTCTTTCTTGTCGTCATTTTCATCCGTAGTGTCTTTCTCTGTATTTAGCTCATTACTGATTTTTCCCAGCGTTGTAGGAATGAAATGTGGAAGAAGAACACTCAATATTTTAAAACAAAAGACCAGCATAAAAAGCAGAGAAGCAATGGCTTTGATATGGGCTTTAATGTTTTTCATAATCCGTTGACTGAGTTACGAATAAAAATGAATATTGGTTTTTGGCAGTTATTGGGTAATACTATCCTGCAATTGTGGAATAATGTTATCATTTCAAAATAGTTGTATATTAGTTCTTAATTCGCAAACCTCAATTAATAAGTGTTGCTACCCATATTTGTTAAAATATGTATGTGGCCTTTATTTTGATTTGATATTTATTAAACACGTTAACACTCCACAAAAGAAATATGGAAATATTCGGAACCATCGAAAAGAAAGATAATATCTCTTATCAGGATTTCATTGAGCAATATGTTAAAACGGGAACTCCTGTAGTATTTAAGAATGCTTCGGGCGCCTGGAAATCAAACAAGATATTTACTCCCGATTATTTCAGAGAAAACTTTGGACAGCATGAGACGACCTTTCAAGGGCAAAAATATAAGATGACTGAGATTTTGGACCTTACAGCTAAGAGCAATGCAGAAAATCCAGCTCCATATCCTATTCTCTTCGAAATTCCGCAACAGATTCCAGAACTGATGGAAATGTTTGATCCGATTCATATGAATTATTCACAACCAAATTGGCTCAGGTCAAAGATTATACCTTATGGTAAGTATGGAAATAATATTCATTTGTTTATAGGAGGTGATGGCAATAAATACGGTTTACACAAAGATTTTTACCATACCAATGCATGGATTACGCAGCTTTACGGAGAGAAAAGATTTATTGTGTATCCGGGAGATCAGGATAAGAGTTTTTATATAGGTAAGAGCGGATATGAAAAATTTCTGTCACCCGTAGACATACACAATCCGGATTATGAAAAATTTCCTGAATTTAAGCATGCCAAAGCTTATGATGTAGTCTTACAGCCTGGTGAAACCATTTTTATACCTAATGGAGTATTGCATACCACGATGGCCTTTGGTCAGAATATCTCTCTTATATATGACCAACTAAATAGTCTGAATTATAAAAAGTGGAAAGAAGATATGTATGACCTCAAGAAGGATGAAAGTAAAATCAAAGCGGCTGTTCATTATGCATTTGCATTGACTGCAGGGACGATATGCAGAGCAGGGGAATTGGTTGGGAAGAAGTTTTAGACTCAGCCAGTTTCTGTATTATTTCCCCGGTTGTATATTTTTATAGATAAAATTATATATCGAAGTACTTGTTGCCTTTAAATCTGTAGTCAAATACCAAACATTATCAATCCTTTCCCCTTTGCTTGCGGAATCCAGAGGAAATCTGGCTTGTTCAATCACTTTAGTCTTCGAATTGAGGATGTTGCTTCCAATCGTAAATAATGTCATGCTTGACATACTGGTTTCGAGGTTAGGAAGGATTTCATTCATGAAAACAGGGAATATATCAGGACCTGCACCCTGCATCTTGCTAAAAAGTGCAACTAGTACATTTCTTTGCCTTTCTGTGCGGTCATAATCTCCTCTTCCTACACCTCTTATCCTGGTGTATGCAACTGTTTGTTTCCCATTTAGTTTTTGTAAACCTGCTGAAGTTAGCGGTACTGATGGAATTTTTTCTATCAGCGAGATCTCATATAGATAATTATTTAAGAAGGACAGCTCAGCTTCTTTAACATTGATATTTACCCCACCCAAAGCATCAACTATTTTAGCTGCACTAAAAAAATCAACATTGATATAATCTCTGATGTCAAGGTCGAAATTCTGGTTGATAGTTTTGATCGCTAGTTGAGGTCCACCTTTTGCATATGCTGCATTTAATTTGTCTTTTCCATTATTCTCTATAGTCACATAGGTATCTCTCATCAGAGACGACATTTTGATCTTTTTTGTGAGCTGATCAATTGAAATGATCATCACTACATCGGAATTGCCGTCACCTTCGCTACTGCGTCTGTCAACTGCAAAAAGAGCAATATTGGTTGGTAGATTTTTAATTGCACTGTTCCTCTTTTGTACTTTATCAGAAATCCCCAAAGCTTCCGGAGTTTTTATGATCTTGATTGGGTTTGGTTTCGCTATATTTTGAGTGTATGTTAATGTATCTTGTTGGGCATAAGTGGTATATGAAAGAAGGATTAATATAGTAAACGAAAGTGACAATTTTTTCATATAAATTTTAACATATTATTTATGCTAATATATAACCTTTTTCTAAGTTTTGAATTTAATTGCTACACTTAAGTTATGTTCTTCAATTTTTAGTCTGCAATAATTTTAAATCTATTAACTTGTTTACATTAGTTCACTGAATATGACTTGCTCAAATATGGAGTCAATTCAATCTGACATACATTTTTGATATTTGCATTAATAATAAATATGAAAGACTTTTTAATAAAGTATTTAGGTGTTACTTTACTTTGTTTTTGTTTTGCAGGTTGTAAGCCAAAAACTACGATAACTCTCCATTGTATTTTTAGCGATAATATGGTATTACAGCAAAATTCAAATGTTAAATTTTGGGGAACAACGCTACCAGGTAAACCCATTAAAATAAATGCAACTTGGACTGAAAAGACGTATTTAGTTAAAGCAGATCAAAAAGGTAATTGGAATACGGAAATCACTACTCCCAAATATGGTGGCCCGTATAATATAGACTTTTTCGATGGTACTGAGCTTACATTAAGAAATGTGATGATTGGTGAAGTATGGTTATGTTCTGGACAATCAAATATGGAAATGCCTTTAGGTAGCTGGGGGAAGGTAAAGGATTTTCGGAAGGAAATTTATATAGCAGACTATCCAAATATTAGGTTATTAAATGTAATGCAACTTACTTCCATCCGACCTAAACAGGAATTAAAGGTATCTGATGGGGGCTGGCAGAAATGCAGTCCTGAGACAATAGAAAATTTTTCTTCAGTTGGATATTTTTTTGCGAGAGAATTATATAAAAAAACCAGGATTCCGATTGGGTTGATAAATGCATCTTGGGGAGGGACTATAATTGAAGCTTGGACAAGCGGTCGAACACTAAAAAGCACAGATGATTTTGCATTAGCTGTAGAAAAGATAGAGCAAATCACTCCTATAAATGCTACTTCTGAACTCGAAAAGGCTATAGACCATTGGAAGGAAAAATTATTAGCTAATGATGCTGGTTATAATGATCACAAAGCTGTCTGGTCAGAGATTGCGTGCGATGTTTCATCATGGAATAAAATTAGTATTCCTGGTTTTTGGTATAAAGATGGGCTTTCAGTTTTTGATGGTGTAATTTGGTTACGCAGGATAGTCAACATTCCACCAAGCATGGCAGGAAAAGACTTAAAGTTAAATCTAGGAACTATTGATGATCATGATATTACATTCTTTGATGGTAAAAAAATTGGAGAGACATATGGACATAACAACTCTCGCACTTATCACATAGCAGGCAGCGAAGTAAAATCTGGTAAACATGTAATTACAGTTAGAGTTTTGGATGTAGGAGGAAACGGAGGATTATATGGTAGTAAGAATATACTTTCACTTAGTTTAGCATCTGGAGAATCAATAAATTTAGACGGTGAATGGAGATATAGAATAGGAGTAGATTTAAAGAAGATTGGAGGACTCCCAATACTAGCTGAAGGTCCAAACCAACCTACTGTTTTATATAATGGGATGATTAATCCACTTATAAAATTTCGAATAAGGGGAGTAATTTGGTATCAAGGAGAAAGTAATGTCCATAATTCAAATCAATATCGTAATCTTTTTCCTGCTATGATCAATGATTGGCGCCAAAAGTGGAATATTGGCAATTTCCCTTTCTATTATGTTCAGTTAGCCAACTTTAAAATTAGAAATAATTTGCCTTCAGTGTCTGAATGGGCAGCATTAAGGGATGCGCAATTAAAAGCAGTTGACTTGCCAAACACCGGTATGGCAGTAGCTATAGATGTGGGGGATGCTAAAGATATACATCCCAAAAACAAACAGGAAGTAGGTAGAAGATTATCCTTAATAGCACTATCTAAAACATATGGCTATGGAAATTCCTATTCAGGTCCTATATACAGTGGCTATGAAATTTGCAATAATAAAGTAAATCTGAAATTTAAATTTGCTGAGGGTGGTTTCACGATTAAGGGAGACACCATTCTTAAGGGATTTTCCATTGCTGGTAATGACAGGAAATTTTATTGGGCTAAGGCAATAATTTCAGGTAATAGGATAGTGGTCAGTAGCGATATTGTTCATTGTCCAACTTCTGTTAGATATGGCTGGGCTGATAATCCAGTTTGTAACCTTTACAATAAAGCAGGACTTCCTGCATCGCCTTTTCGTACAGATAACTGGACTGATTAGGTGTTATATTACAGTAGTATATTGAGATAATTTTTACATTTGATAATCTTTTCAAATGAATATTCATGCCAACAAAATTAACGAACAAACTTTTTAGTCTATATGTCAGATTGAAATATCCTAATGTACCTGCAAGTCTTAGATATTTTTACCGGGATACCTACAATTGTAAAATGGCACAGATCAAATTCTTATTATCTGATTTTGTCTTAAAAAAAAAATATAAAAATATTGAATTCAGTGGTGAGTTCGCTCCAGAATTGCAGTTTGTATTACCTTTTGCTTATTGGCATTTTAAAAATGGTACCTTAAAAAGCACTCATTCATCTAAATTTACTAAGGAACTTTATTTCTTTTCAACAGAGCATTATGAAGACTATAGTGTACGTTCTAATGAGGGGAATTATAATTTTGAGGTTCCAAGAATCCTTTATAGTCAGGATTATAATATGAAAAAATGGCTGCCAGTTCCTTTGAAACAGCATTTTCAGAATGATATTTATGTGTATGACAAACCCATTTTAATCATTGCCAATAGATACAATATGGAATGGGATGGACCTCCTATAAGTTATTATGATATTCCAACGCTTCAATTTATAATTAGTACTTTAAAAGAAAAATATACAATTATTTATAATCGTCCAAGACCTGAAAATATCACTACTGATAACAGCGATACATACGATTTGAATGAATTTGAATGGCTTGAAACAGATCATCCTGAAGTTATTCTTATGGAAAACTTATATAAATTAAACGCAGGTAAGGCAAATAACTTTAACCATTTGCAGCTCATGGTGTATGCTAATGCGAGTAGATTTATTTCAGTCCATGGGGGAACAGCAACATTGGCAAGTTATTTCGGAGGAATCAATTTAATAATGTCAAAACAGGGGCCGGAACATCATTTCAACTGTTATGCTACTTTATATCCAAAATTTTCAGGGGCTAAAGTATTACATGCTAAAACTAATGCAGACGTAGGTGAATTAATATCGAAATACTTTTAGCAACGAGCAAATAATCAGTTTGGCAGATGCGAATTAATTATTTCTGAAATTTGATCGGATCTCTCTTTCCATGTATTACGATTTGCTAACAGTTTTCGTTCTACAGATTTATCAGCGCTATCCTGATTAATTGCAGTGGTTATAGCGTTTGAAAATGATATAGCATCACTACAGTATTCAACAAGATCAGCGGTGAAATCTTTAAGATCCAAATTAAAATCAGTAAGAATAACAGGTTTCCCTACACTTAAATATTCAAAAAGTTTAATAGGGAAAATCGTGTTGCTTACCTCATCTTTTTTAAAGGGAATGATAGCAACATCGAAACTGTTGATCATCTGAGGAACCTCTAAATATGGTACACTTCCAATGAAGTGGATATTAGGTAATTCATAAATATAGTCAGGAACATATCTAGTATCTACTGGACCGGCGAAGACAAAAGTTTTGTCAGGATTTGCTTTAATCACTTCTTTCACCAGTTCGTAGTTAATTCGTCTCTCTATAGTTCCCAGATATCCAATTATAGGTTTACGAAGTCCTTGTAATTTGGGATGTAAAAGTAATTCTTGATCACTTGATGTCAAATTATAACTCGTATCAGTACCATTTGGAATAAAATACGTGTTTTTATTAAGTAGCTTCTTTTCAATATATAAGGCTTTACTCGTACAAATTACGAGATCACTTTTTTGTACCAATTGTTTTTCAGAGTTTATACCATGCTTTATATCATAAGGTATAATCATTGGATCTACGCACTGGTAAACAGTAAGCATTGGTTTAATTTTATTTGCTATGTTGGGATAATGAAAATTGAAGGAATTGATATAAATAAATTCTTTAATATGTTCTTTTTTGAAAATCTTTTTTAAACGCCAGCAAATAAAGCTTTCATTAATTTTAAGCAGGGATCTGAAAACCAATCCTTCTGGCAAAAAGTTGATAGGTAAAACAGGAGGAGTAATTACAATTTTTAGGTTCGGTAAATCAGTCTCGATAATTCCGTCTGAGAGTATCGGGAATTTTTTTTTACGGTCTTTTATTTCATCAGATTTGATATACTTGAAGTAATCTTTTAATGTAAATGGATAGTCAATAAAAAATACGATATTATCCTTTGCTAGATTTCTTGCAATGAATAAGGATGTTGCTTTAATAGGACCATCAGAACGCATGTTTCCTAGAAAGACGATAACCTTATTTTTTAGAATCATAAACCTGTCTAAGGTAAGAGCTTTTTTATCTTAATCAAAATTTAATGGTTTTTTTATGGTTACTGAGTTTTTTGTAGTATGGGTTTTAGCTTGTAAATTGCATTCCTTTTATAGCTAAATCGAAACTATAATTTTATTTAGATGTTAATTATATTTTTTAAAAATCTTCAATCGTGACTCATAAATGAAATCTGAACAATTTTTCAAAAAGCTTAAATTATTATTATTATATTTCTTCTCTATCATAATAGTTGCCACCTATCTGTTTCTAATATTATGGACTTACTGTTATTCATTATATGTTAACTATCTTCTGATAACTTCTTTATTAGCAAGTCTGGTATTATATTATATGAATCATAGTAAGCGTCAGGCCATGAAATTTATACTTCTTGGACTAATCATGTTCTGCTTACTCAGTCCCTTTAATATAAAACAATATAACAGAAAAGCAGAGGCTCTTCAAAATAAAATAAGTCATAATGGTGATCTGACTACTAGAGAAAAAATGGGAGTATACGGTTGCCTGATAATGGTTACCGTTTTTGATTTTGTCTTGTTCCCTGAAGCAGCTAAAGAGAATTTCTGTCTATTTTTTCCTAATGATCAAAAGCAAAAGGTTTTTTTTAGCAATTCTTTTCTTGAATCGCCTAGTATTCAAAAAGCTATTCAAACACAACAGAAAGGGTATGTTGTTTGGAACCGATGGAACTTTAGACTTGATGAAGTTAGATATGCTTTGGCTTTTAACCCATGTAAAATTTATACTGCAGAAAGACAAGGATACAGAGAGGTTGTTTTAACAACAGAATTTGGATATAGGGAAAATCATGTGACCATTCATGCTACCAATTTTTTGAGAGGAATTTTTACCTTTAGAGTTGATGAGGGGCTATTTTATTATTTGCAGGAAAGAGGATGGCTTCATCCCTATAAAGCCATCTGGAAAGCTAGGATGCCTGTTTAATTTGATTATGATCCCGCTATATTAAATTATTTAGAATAAATAGCTTCTTTTAAAGATCCGGTCAAAAGTAGAAATAACCTATTAAGGTATTTGTAAATTAGGATTGCAAGTATCAATGTAATTAAAAATACAAATATGGGAAAGAGTATGACCGTATTGCCACTGAAAATTAATTCATGATTTGTATGGTATAAGAGCAATATAATCAGCGGATGATAAAGATAAATAAATAGCGAAAATTCCTTTCCCCACTTAGCTAACTTGTCGCCTTTAAAATTTAGTGAAAATGCAAGTATAAATATGCCAAGCGAAAGAAAAAATGTCCCAATCAAATACTGATGTTCAATCATTGATCTGCTAGTAAAGAAGTTTATTAACTTAACTTCAATTATTTGCATGATAAAACCTAATATTAGCATAGTAAAACCAATTTCTTTTTTGATGATTTTTTTGAACCAAGACCTATTACTAAAAAACGATCCTATGATCATATATGGGATTGATAGTAACGGGATTACATAACCGATAAATCTCTCAGTTCCCAGATGAAAAATAGATGAATATGAATCAGTAAATAGTACTAAGCTAATGATAAGTAACGAGAGGGTTAGCGATAAATGATATTTTACCCTAAACTTGCTTATTAAAAATAAGGTTACAGTTCCCATGATAAGAGAGGGTAGAAACCATAGATGAAAATGAGCCCCTAATGGTATATGTTTCCAATTGAAATGCCCATCAAGTGAATACAGCGCTATGATATATATAATATCCGCTACAATTAATATATAGAAAATCTTCGAACAGTTTCTTGACAGTGCTTTCAAAGGAGATTTTACTAGGCTCTTTTGAAAGAAATATCCACTGAGCAGAAAGAAAAAAGGTACTCCCCATCTTCCTGAAATCCTAATTATTGCTATCAGATTTTCGTTCATATGGTTGAAACCTACATGAAGAAAGACTATGAAGAAACTAGCTAACAAACGAAATATATCAATAGTTTGATTTCTGGAAGTAACTTCCATAGGGATTAACTTGGCTTATGTTATAATTAGTGGTACAAAATTACTAATTAATCAGGTATTTTAAAATTTAATTTGCCGTGATATTACTAGAAATAGTTTAATACTTAATAAGTATTAACGTGATTTTTTTATCTAATAATAATGGTAATGATCCGGATTATGAAAGTTTTTTTGTAAAGACCTGGTTTGGATGAGATTTCATAATTTTGGATTTTTAAAAAAAAGACGGTAGTTTTACAGCAGAGCGTTTAATTTACTTTGATTTTTGACGTTACAATTATTGCTAAATTTTTTAGATGAAACAAAGAATAGGTGTCCTAGACAGCTTTAGGGGATTGGCTGCAATTTCCGTGGTTTATTATCATTTTACTTATTGGTTCCGACAAATTCATGGTCATACGTTTCCTGAGTATTTAGATTATCCTTTCGGATCATATTCGGTTTTTTTCTTTTTTATCATTAGTGGTTTTGTGATTTTTATGACAGTCGAGCGCTGTAAGAGCCCCGTGGAATTTGCATACAGGCGATTTATAAGGCTGTACCCTACTTACTGGATATGCTTGATTATATCTGCAGTTATCCTCTATTATTTTGGTATACCCGCTGTAAAACCAACGTTAAATCAATTTGCCATTAATCTAACTATGTTACAGCGAATTATGAGATCAGACGATATTGATCCATCATATTGGAGTTTACTTCCAGAATTAGCATTTTATTTTTTGATATTTTCAGTGTTTATATTAAAATTATTAAATAGGATATATCTGTGGGGGGCAATATGGATTTTTTGCTCTGTTATTAATGGCTATTTTGATTTTCACCGTCTGGAATTATTTTTTGAGTTCTCTGGTTTGTTCTTTTCTGGTGTATTATTTTATAAGATGTTTAATGGGGATAAACGTTTGGTACATCATTTTTCCATACTTGTATGCTATATAACAATTGTGCTCAATCTCGATGACAAGGCTATAAGCAATGTTTCTCATTTACTACCCGTAGGTGTGGTTTATATTCTTTTTTATCTTTTTTTATTTAACAAGCTGAATTTTTTAGACAATAAACCCCTTCGTTTTTTGGGTTATATCTCCTATCCCCTTTATCTTATACACCAGGGGATTGGTTTTACTATTCTTCTTCATTTAAGATCTTATGGATATACCGGTTATTGGGTGATTATTATACCTACCCTAGTTTCAGTTTTATTAGCATATGTTATAGCGAGGTATTGTGAGAAGCCTATTATCAAGTTTGCAAAAGAAAACATTGAATCTAGGTTTTTTTTAAAGGAAGAAAGAGTAGTTTTGAATAAATGATTATTGAAGATTCTCTTTCCATACAATTTCTATATTTTTTGGCGTATTCGCTTAAACTTACCATTATGCCAATTTATTTTAATCCGTTCATAAACCCCCTGATATAGAATGCTCAAAGCGCAAGTTGAATACTTTAAAAATCTTGACGGTTTAAGGTTTCTATGTTTTTTGGCTGTATTCACCGTGCATTCTTTGCATACAGATAACCCAGCGGTACAAACGAATTTCCTTTTTAAATTAATTGTCGGGCGGGTATTAGCTAACGGAGGTTTGGGAGTGAATTTCTTTTTCGTTCTAAGCGGTTTCCTAATTACCTATCTTTTGATTCTGGAAAAGCAAACCACAGGTAAGATAAATATTCTTCATTTTTGGTTTAAAAGAGTCATCAGAATCTGGCCGCTATATTTTGCCTGTGTAATTTTTGGATTTATAATATTTCCATTAATCAAATATTACTTAGGTCAAACAATTGATGAATCGGCGGATCTAAAGCTTTATCTGTTATTTTTGGGAAATTTTGATATTCTAAAAAATGGATGGCCAGATTCGACTGAGTTAGGCGTCTTATGGAGTATTTCTATAGAAGAGCAATTTTACCTGATATGGCCTGTTCTTCTTTTTGTTATACCTATTAAAAGATACTGGATTGTATTTTCAGTCATATTATTGATCAGTCTCATCTTTAGGTCACTTAATGATTATCCACTTATTTTCCATTATCATACGCTTTCATGTATTTCTGATATGGCTGTAGGTGGTTTTGGAGCTTGGCTCATTTTAACTCCGTCTTTCAGAAAATTCATAGTAAGCCTTAGTAAGCCGAAAATTATTTGCATCTATTTAACATTTTTCATTCTATTTGTTTTCAAGGAACAAGTTCTGGATCAGTTATATGTGCTTAGAATTTTTGAAAGGTTAATCATTTCTGTTTTGATCATTCTAATGATCCTTGAGCAAAACTATAGTTTAAACTCTTTTTACAAGATGGGTAATTTTAAAAAAATATCTCAACTCGGGCTTACTACTTTTGGTAACTATATGTTACATGTCATTGGTATTTTAATAGTGGTTACTCTATTCAAGTTGTTTAAAATCAGTGATAATATCTACACGCTTTTAATTATTATACCTACACTATCATTAATTCTGACTATATATCTTGGTAAACTCAGCTACCATATTTTAGAAAAACCTTTCTTGAAATTGAGAAAATATATTAGTTAAACTAGATTGTACAACTAGAATTACAATTTATACTGGTTGTCTATTTGACTAATTTTCAGCGAATGTTTTAATCATGATCGAAGTTGGCTTTTGTATAAAACTAACTTTATATTCATTTTGATTGAGGCTGTTTGCTTTGAATGAACTCAGGTCATTATGAACTATATTTCCATTAGGATCGAATACTATTATTCGAATCATCTGGTTGAGGTTTGATTTTATTGAAGATGACAGTACAGCGTTTTTTTTTGGATAAAAGAACTTGTCTATGCTACCATTCTTAATATCGAATTCCTCCTTTTCATTATCTATAATATAGGTCAGTTTACAATCTTTACATTCTACTCTGATTATTCCCGCGGGGCGTCCATTGTTTAAGTGCAGATAATCTCTGACAATGAGCTTAGGTGTAGGTTTTTTATTTGAAATTTTATTTTTTTTGCTTTCTAAACATCCGTAACAAAGTGTAATTATTAGGCAAAAAATAACTTGAAATAGGGGTTGTTTTTTCATGCTAACAATTAATAGATATTGTACACTTAGCTCATTTATTGTGCCGTAATGCATACAATATGCTATTGTATACTGTTTTGTGTATTTCTCTTATATGTTTTTTAATAATGTATTGAATTGATCCAAAAATTGTTCAATATTATGCTGTCATTTAATATAGATAGGGGATATATCTTTACAATTAGTTGAGTAATTTCCCCTTTTTACGCTGACATAATGAAATTTTTCTTTAGCATGTTGAAAATAAAAATTTTCTTTTTTAATTACTACAGATTGGTAATAAGATTATTCAATATTCCTGATTTTTCAGCTATAGAGCGAAAACTAGGCTTTTATTGCTTAGTATATTTATTTTTATTCAATTGCGGTACGTTTAATAGGTATAATTGCTTTTATCTTGTAAAGATTGTCTTCTTGTTAATAAATGCTGGATTAATAAAATTAATCATCTTTAGGTTGAAAATCAGATTGTTATCTCTTAGCTAAAACTAATTTGGCAAATAATCCGTATTTATGAAATTGGTTTATAAAATGTATTTTTATTGACATATCTTTGGGGATACAAATCATTGTGAATTATATCAATTTTGGATGTTTACTGCGGATAAATCTATAATAAACGAATAATTTAATGTCTTTTTAACAAAATAAAATTAAAAAATGGAAAGCGCCTCGTTAGGTAAAAAACAAGTGTTAATAGTTGATGATGAGCCTAGTATCCTGAAATTGCTTAATTTCATATTGTCAAAGAATTATAGTATTCATCCCATGGAAAGTGGTTATAAAGCGCATCTATGGTTGGAAGATGGGAACTTTCCCGATATAGTTATTTTGGATTTGCATATGCCTCATTTTGATGGTACTTCGTTTCTTAAAAGTATTAAAATAAGTGGTTTTTACAGAGAGATACCTGTAATCATTCTCTCTGCTGCTGAAGGCTTAGATAAAATCGTCGTTAATTTACCTTTTAAAGTTGAAGCTTATTTCCCTAAACCATTTAATCCTGAAGTATTAAAGGATACAATTGCTAGAGTTCTGGAATCAAGTCAAAATATGATAAATAAGTAATGGATTACAACTACAAAGGTATAAGTCTTGTGTATTCAGGATCTGAATTGTCTAGCGAATCAGTATTAGGATTAGGTCAGGAATATAATGTAGCTGATGTGGGAGATGCATCTAAATTGGAGGCTTATCTCAATACTTTATCTCTTTTCAGCACCCCTGATGTCATCATGATAGAAGTCAAAGATGAAGAATTAGTCTTTTCCATCGTGGCGAAGATTAAGAGCAACCCACTTACCAGTGGACTGATTATTGTCTTGCTTGGGCATATGCCAGATTCAAGATTAAGAACAAGAGCTATTAAGGCAAAAATACATGATTTGTATTTTTACCCATATAGTATTGACGATTTAAAAGATAGATTGAATTTTCTGATCAAATTTAAATTGATTAAACCTAATATTGAGCAGCTTTCTGTAATAAAAAAGGAGAGGGAAGAATATAAAATTCCAACACCAAAGCGTATTTTCGATATTGTTTCTTCAGGGATCATTTTGTTTTTCGCTTCGCCTTTTCTTTTAATCATAGCTCTCTTAATTAGACTTGATTCTAAAGGTCCTATAATTTATAAAAGTAAAAGAGTTGGTACCGGATACAAGATATTTGATTTTTATAAGTTTAGGTCTATGAAGCCTGGTGCGGATAAAGAGCTGAAGAATCTTTCTTCATTAAATCAGTATGCTGACGACGGAAGTGGAGCCAATGCTTTTGTGAAAATTAAAAATGATCCCAGAGTAACAAAATTAGGCAACTTTCTTAGGAATTCAAGTTTGGACGAGATTCCACAACTCTTTAATGTTTTAAAAGGCGATATGTCGCTGGTTGGCAACAGACCTTTGCCACTATATGAGGCTGAAATGCTCACTTCTAATGAGTGGTCTATGAGGTTCCTTGGTCCTTCAGGATTAACTGGTTTATGGCAGATCAGTAAACGAGGTAAAGGGGAAATGTCAGACACAGAAAGGAAGAAACTTGATAATTTTTACGCGAAGAATTATTCAGTATGGTTTGATCTTCGAATCATGTTAATGACTTTTCCAGCCCTTTTTCAAAAAGAGAAAGTTTGATTAATGAGATTTTTACTAATTATAATATTTAAAATTGAAACTAAAATGAAAAAACAGTACGCCCTTATTTTTACATTAATTTGCCTACTTTCTCTGAAGAGTTCAGCTCAAGAATCAATCATTGGAGATATAAACTATGGAACACTTGAAAAGTATATCCAGGCTGCCAGAGCTTACTATCCTAAACGTAAAATTACGGAGGCACAAAAAGATATTGCCAAAGTAGGAGTTACTCAGGCCACGCTTAGTTATCTGGATATTTTCTCTGCATCTTATTTTTACCGCCCGAACGGTTCAGCGGCAAGCAGTAGTTCTACAGCTGTTTTACCAGGCCAAACAGGAAATACAAATATTATTATTGGAAATGGTATTCAGTATGGTATTAGTGTAAACCTTGGATCTTTCCTCTCTAAGCCCTTCGCAGTGAAAAGAGCTAAATCTGAACTGAAAGTGGCGAAGTTACAAGTAGAAGACTACGACATTGCATTAGTTAGCGAAGTAAGGAAAACATATTATATGTATATCCAGTCTTTAAGTGAGTTGAAAATCAGAACGCAAACTGCTCAGGAAAATAGAGTTGTAGCTGATAATGCTGCAAAAAGGTTTGCAAAAGGTGAAGTGAATATCGAAGAATATAATAATTCTAGAAGATTATTAGCCGATGCTAATTCCAGTCAAATCGCAACTGAAGTAGCTTACCTGAACGCTAAAGATGATCTAGAAGCATTAATAGGAAAGAAGCTTACCGATATTAAATAATTTAAATTAAAACGAACAAATGGATATCAAAAGATTTTTTAAACTTTTAAAAAGATACGCGTGGATACTTATTTTACTTCCAATACTGGCTGCCACGCTTACGTATTTTTTGTCTAAAAATCTACCTAAAGAATATAGATCTGAAGTGCAGATAGCAACAGGACTTGTGGATCAGTCCAAACAACTATCTTCTCAGACGCAGAATGACTATTTTAAGACAAGTCAGCAATTCAGTAACATAATTGAAAAGTTAAAAATGAGGAAGATCATGAGTATTCTTTCTTATAATTTGATAATTCATGATTTAGAAAATCCAAAATCGTCATTCAGGCCTTACAGTAAAATGATTGATTCGCTATCTGCTACTGACAAGGCAGAAGTGATCAATATATATAAACAGAAACTTTTATCAAAGTCGCCAATTACTGTTTATGATAATGCCGGTAAGTATAAATTGTATACTATGCTGGGATCCATGGGGTATGATGAAGGTAGCATTACCAAGAAACTATCGATTTACAGGTCCGATAACAGCGATTTCATAAATATTGAGTTTGTATCTGAGAATCCTTTATTGTCCCCGTTTTTAGTTAATACGCTAGCGTCTGAATTCATAAGAAGTTATAGTGTTGACGTCTATACGAATCAAAATAACTCCATTACACTTTTAGATTCTTTACTGAAGAAAAAGGAGTTGGATATGAATAGTAAAAATGCGGCCCTGAAGAACTTTAAAATGAAGAATGGTGTTTTAAATTTAGATGCACAGTCATCTACTGTTTATGCACAGATTTCACAAAATGAAGATAAGAAAGCGGTTGCTATTCAACAAATCCAAGCGAATCAAGGTGCGCTTGCAGCAATTAATAACAAACTTAGAGGCAATAAAGCAGATCCTTATTTGGGCGGCAATGCTGCTGAAGATAATAGTCTTATCATCAGGCTGAGAAATCAGTTGAAAATAGCAAATGACAAGTATATTGATGGAAATTTCAGACCTGCTGATAAAAAGAAAGTAGATTCAATACAGAATCTTATTTCAGTACAATCAGTCAAAAATTCGGACAATAATGTTGTCGATCCTCTAGTTTCAAAACAAAGTTTAATACAACAAAAATTAGCCTTAGAAATATCTACTTCACAGATTAAAAATACAATAAGTTCCATTGACAAGGAATTGAAATCCCTAAAGGCTCAATACAATACCATGGTTCCTTTTGATGCTAATATTCAGAATTTTGAACGTGATGCAGACATTGCAACAAAAGACTATATGGCTGCTCTGGATCGTACTAATCAGGGTCGTACAGAACAGAATACAGGATTAAAATTGCAGATAGCGCAGATTGGTTTACCAGGGACTGCTCAGTCATCTAAGGCTTTAATTTATGTGGCCCTATCAGGAATCGCAACTTTTAGTTTCTGTTTCATGATATTAGTTGTACTCTTTCTTCTTGACGGTTCGATATATAATATAGCGCAATTGGCAAAGGAAACTGGCGGACCGGCTCTTGGCTTTTTGAACTTGATTAAAAATCAAGATAGAGAACCCAGGTCTATTTGGCAGGACACTACTGGAAATACAGACTATAATATATATAAAGATTTACTGAGATCTCTGAGATTTGAAATTGACAAAGAATTCACTGCTGGAGAGTGCCAGATCTTAGGAATTACCTCTCTGAATACGGGAGAGGGTAAATCATTTTTATCTTCCAGTTTGGTGTACGCATTTGCGATGACTGGCAAAAAGGTACTGTTGATTAGTAGTGAGGCGGAAATGGCTAAGCCTAATTCCCAGAAACTAATTGCTGCTGAATCCTTTGATACATTTATTGTAAAGAAAGAATTTCATACTGAAGATTTGATCACTGTTTTCAATAGTCAGTCTAACAATTCATCTCTTCTTGAGTTTCAAAGTTCGCAAAACTTAAAGATGGGTTTTGATGTCCTTCGGAAAGAATTTGATTTTATCGTAATTGATATAAATAGTCTGAAAGAAATGAATAAAGCAAAAGAATGGCTTTACTTCACCGACAGAAGCATAGCTGTTTATGAGTATGGAAATCCCATAAAAGATCTAGATAAGGAAGGAATTGCTTATATAAAGAAACAACCTGGATTTATGGGATGGATACTAAATAAAGTAAAGGAAAGCTAGAAGTATAATTAGAGAGATATTAGGTTTTAAAGTTTTAATATGAATTTACAATGCGGTTTCTAACGGGCTTATCTTTTAATACTAAAAGAGGATTGTTTCTATTGTTAGGGATTCTCATAGCTGCTCTTATAGGGTTCACAGCAATAAAGTTTGGAATATTTGCTTATCTCTTTTTTATCCTCATTTCCGGTGTTGTTTTATTACAGGTAATTTATTTCAATAATCCCCGTTCGACACTTTACGTCCTACTGACCTATTGTTTCACTTACGGTATATTTATGAGGGAAATTGGTGGATTACCCTATGGTACCCTTATTGAAGTTTTTATTGCTTTTTGCTGGATTGTAGCAATAGTGAAGATTCCTGTTAAAGAGTGGACAATTATAAAATCTGATTTATTTTATCTTCTCTTATTCTGGTTTGCCTTAAGTGTTCTGGAAGTAATTAATCCTGCAGGTGCAAGTGTAATGGGATGGTTGCAAGAAATACGTTCTGCTGCTCTATACCCTCTAATTATTATTCCTGTGACCTATTTGCTATTTGATACCAATAAGCAGCTTAATACTTTTCTTAAACTCATTATTGGATTATCCATTTTAGCTGCATTAAATGGTATAAAACAACTTCATATCGGACTTTCTCCCGGTGAACAGAGGTTTTTAGATGAAGGAGCTGCTAATACTCACTTATTATTCGGAAAATTGAGGGTATTTTCATTTTATAGTGAAGCTGGCCAATTCGGCGCATCGCAGGCTCATCTATGTGTAGTATGTTTGATACTGGCATTAGGTCCTTTTAAAATGTGGAAGAGGGTTTTACTATTGATTGCTGCTGCTCTTATGTTTTATGGTATGCTTATTTCTGGTACAAGGGGAGCACTTTTTGCTCTTATAGTAGGCGTATTTATTGCAATTGCTTTAAGCAAGAAATTTAAAGTTATGATCATCGGTGGTGCTATTGCATTGTCATGTTTATGCATATTGAAGTTCACCACTCTTGGTAATGGCAATTACCAGGTATACAGACTACGGACTGCGCTGGATCCGGAGGATGCGTCATTGAATGTGAGATTACATACTCAGAAAATCTTAAAAGAGTATATGAGTTCTCTTCCATTTGGTGGTGGTTTAGGAGTTATTGGCGCGGCAGGAAATCTTTATAATCAAGATAAATTTTTATCAACTGTACAGCCTGATAGCTATTGGGTGAAAATATGGGCAATGTATGGTGTCGTAGGATTAACAATATGGCTTGGTATTATGTTGTATATTCTTGGTAAATGTTGTGGCATTGTATGGAATATAAATGACCCCGGATTGAGAATAAAAGCCATGGCCCTCACTGCAGGTTTTGGTGGAATTCTTTTTTGCAGTTATGGAAATGAAGTCATTAATACTATGCCATCTTCTATTGTGGTTTATGTCTCATGGGTTTTTGTATTTATAAGTCCGAGATTAGATAGGGAAATTGTAGAAAAAACAAATTAAATAAAAATGCCTTACGAAATATTTGGATTGCCTGTACTAATTTGCTTCATCATTGGTGTAATCAAAGGATTGAAGGCCCATCATAAAGATCAATAGACAATGAACCTGTAATTCAACATTTTATTAATATATGTCACTTTCAACAAAAATAAAATCTAACCCTGCTTTAAAGCAATTTGCTCTCCGGTTGATGATACCTAAGAATGAGCATAGGCCGCGGTTATGGGTAAGGTTATTTTTAAATCCTTTCAAGCATAAAAAGGGGAGAGGCTCAATAATAAGATGGAGAACAAGAATGGATGTGTTTCCTTTTAATCCATTTGTATTAGGAAGTAAGTCTGTGATAGAAGATTTTGTGACTATAAATAATGGCGTGGGTGGTGTGCTTATTGGTGACCGGACCATTATTGGTATGGGTAATACAGTAATCGGTCCTGTAAAGGTTGGAAATGATGTAATGTTTGCGCAGAATATTGTTGTATCCGGAATGAACCATGGCTATGAAGACATCAATTTACCACCTAGTAGACAGAAAGATATTTGCAAGCAAATAACCATAGAAGATGAAGTATGGATAGGGGCTAATAGTGTTGTAACTGCGGGAGTGACTATTGGTAAGCATAGTATCATTGGTGCTGGAAGTGTTGTAACTAAAAATATTCCTCCATTTTGTATTGCAGTTGGAAATCCGGCGAAGGTAATTAAAGCGTATAATAGCAATACTAAAAGATGGGAGAAAGTACCAGCTCCTTTAAAAGAAATTTAATAATTTATTCAATTATAGATAATGAGCTCAATCAAACAGCATTTTGATAATGTAACTTTACTAATTACGCATTATAACAGAAGTAAATCACTTGAAAGATTATTAGAGACTTTTGCTGCAACAAATTGCTCATTTCATGATATAGTTGTCTCTGACGATGGAAGTAAGCAAGAGCATATTAATTATATAAATAGTTTAAAAGGCAAATACAGTTTTAGTTTAATTACTACTCCTAAAAACGGTGGATTAGGCAATAATATCAATAAAGGTCAGGATGCTGTTCAAACGGAATACACGTTGTACGTACAGGAGGACTTTATACCCTTAGATGGATTTGCATTAAATTTTAAAAATGGATTGAGCATTTTGATTAATGATAAAACAGCTGATATTGTACGATTTTATGCCTATTTTAAATACCCGGATCTAATTCCGTTTAAGGATGGATTTTCACAAATGATTTATAAACCTAGATCGCTAAATCTGGATAAAATTACAATGTATAGCGACCATCCACACCTTCGAAGAAAGAATTTTTTAGATAAATTTGGACGTTATGCTGAAGGTAAGGATCCAGAAAAAACGGAATATGATACGATGGTCTCTTTCATCAAGCGGGGTGGCAAAGCATATTTCTATAATGATTTTAAATCAATATTTGAGCAAATCAATACTTCTTCCGAACCAAGTACAATGCAACGCGGTAGTTTGAGAGATAGTGAGAATCCGATTATTCAGACCGCTGTACTCTGTTATCGGTTTCTTAAATTCAATTACTTTTATTTTTTTAAAGCTAAGGGATTATAAATTTAGAACTTAGACTGATTTATAGAATTTATGGGAGAAGTGATGAACCAATTCAAGAATGATGTTATCATTATAGGACAGCAGCCCTGGGATATTGATATTGGTAGTAACTGTAAAAATATTGCGCTGGAGCTAAGTAAGCATAGTCGCGTTCTATATGTTAATTCTCCTCTTGATAGGATAACGCTGTATAGAACAAAAAATGAAGAGAGAACACAACGTCGCTTGAAAGTAATACAAAAGAAGGAGAATGGCTTAATTCAGATACAGGACAATCTCTGGAATTTTTACCCGGACTGTATGGTGGAATCTATCAACTGGATAAGCAATGACTTTATATTTGACGTAGCAAATAAATTCAACAACTATATCTTTGCAAAATCGATTAAGAAAGCGATTAAAACTTTAGGTTTTAAAAATTTTATATTATTTAATGATAATGAGATTTTTAAGGGTTTCTATCTTAAAAAATATTTAAATCCTGATTTGAGTATTTATTATTCAAGGGATTATATGATCGCTGTTGACTATTGGAAAAAGCATGGTGAAAAGCTTGAACCTAAACTTATAGCACTTAATGATCTATGCGTAGCAAACTCCACGTTTCTTGCTGAATATTGTGCGAAATTTAATGCTGATTCATATTATGTAGGACAAGGCTGCGACCTTGATATTTTTGTGAAAAAGGAGGAAATGGATTTGCCTGCTGATATTTCTAAGTTTAAAAAGCCAATTATTGGGTATGTAGGCTCATTGCAAAGCATCAGACTAGATATTGAACTGATAGCTTATATAGCCAGATCAAAACCTGATTGGTCAATAGTTTTAGTGGGGCCAGAAGACGATAAGTTTTTGGTGAGTGAGCTTCATGAAATTGAAAATGTATATTTTACAGGCAAGATGCCAATTGATAAGTTGCCAGACTATATTAATTCTTTTGATGTTTGCATTAATCCGCAATTGGTTAATGAAGTTACTATCGGAAATTATCCAAGAAAGATTGATGAATATTTAGCTGTTGGAAAGCCAGTGGTTGCTACTGAGACAAAAGCGATGGAAACTTTTGCCAACTCTGTTTATCTGGCGAATTCAAAAGAGGAATATGTATTACTCATACAAAAGGCATTAGATGAAAATACAGGTGAATTAGAGACTGGCAGGATTAAATTTGCACTTGATCACACATGGGAAAACAGCGTTTCAGAAATCTATCATGCTGTACATCTTACCAAGCAGAAAAAAATAGCCCCTTAAATTTATGAATCTTTTATTATTTCTCTGGCTTACTTTTCAGCTGTTAGTTAGTGTAAATTTAGTGCTTCCGCTGATCCTGTATATCCTTAATATTTTTAGGGAAAAGATTGTCAGCAATATTTTGCCTGCTGAAGAATTTGACTATGCAATTATTGTAACTGCTTACGAGCAAACTACCTTGCTTCCATCAGTTGTAGACTCCATCCTAAAATTAAATTATAATAATTATCTAATCTATGTAGTAGCAGATAAGTGTGATATAACAGGTTTATATTTCAACAGTGATAAGGTTATTTTACTAAGACCTGAAGAGACACTAGCAAGTAATACAAAATCACATTTTCATGCTATAAACAACTTTAGGAGGCCGCATCAATATCTTACTATTATTGACAGTGATAATTTAGTCGATTCCAATTATCTGAATGAGCTTAATAAATTCTTTTTAGATGATTACATTGCTATTCAAGGGGTTCGGAAAGCTAAGAATTTAAATTCCAGTTATGCTTGTCTGGATGAGGCAGGTGATATGTATTATCGGTATATTGACAGGAAGTTATTATTTGAAGTTGGATCTTCCGCTTCACTAGCAGGGTCGGGTATGGCATTTCTTACGTCCTTTTACAAGGAATGTCTAGAACATTTGGATATTGACGGCGCTGGTTTTGATAAGGTTCTTCAAATGGAAATACTTGCCAGAGGGTGTCGCATAGCTTTTGCTGAGAAAGCTATAGTTTATGATGAGAAAACATCAAAGCCTGCACAATTGGTGAATCAGCGAGCAAGATGGATTAATACCTGGTTTAAGTATGCAGGTAAAGGTATAAAACTGATAGGTACTGGTATTGTGAATTTGAGTTGGAATCAGTTTTTGTGCGGTTTGGTTTTTTCAAGACCTCCCTTATTCATTATTGTTGGTCTGACTGGTATTTGTGTAATGGTGAATATCTTTACCACGTCATATTTGTTAGTTTTTTGGTTGCTGTCAATAATTAGCTTCTTTATCATATTCTTTGTTGCACTCCACCATTTTAAAGCACAAAAGCCAGTTTATACAGCTTTGAGCAAAATACCAGTTTTCATATTTTATCAGATTATCTCATTATTTAAAGCTAAGAAAGCTAATCAAATATCTACCGCAACAATTCATTATTATGATCAAAAGATTGATAAAGTAGGGAACAGGGAAAATTAAGATATTTACATCAATCCAATAATATCAACATATGGCAGCAGTAAAAAAAATAAAAATTTTACAAGCGATCAGACAAGGAAAAGTAGGTGGAGGAGAAACGCATGTTCTTGATCTTGTTAAGGAACTTGATCAAAATAGATTTGAATCCATAATTTTATCTTTTACAGATGGGCCAATGGTTGAGAAGTTGAAAGCAGACGGGTTTACAACTTACGTTGTACATACTGAAAAGCCATTTAATTTTAATATATGGAAAGATGTCAAAAATATAATAATAAAAGAAAATATCGATATCATTCATGCGCATGGAACGCGAGCTAATTCCAATACTTTCTCGAGTGCAAGGTCTTTGAAATTACCTTTAATATATACCGTCCATGGTTGGTCTTTCCATCCAGATCAGAATCCTTTAGTAAAGACTGTAAGAACATTAAGTGAAAGGTTTTTAGTAAAAGTTGCTGACAAAACTATTTGTGTTTCAAAAAGTAATCTGGATGAGGGCAAAATTAGATTTCCAATGACTAATTCTACAGTAATTGTAAACGGTATAAATCAGATCAAATTCAATCCTGATCAGGAATATAAAAATATCAGATTAGAATTTGGTGTTAGTGACAATGTCATATTGGTCGGATATATTGCTAGAATAACAGCTCAGAAAGATCCGTTGAATTATTTGAGAGCATTGGCCATGATCTCTCCAGATGCTAACGTGAAATTTTTGATTGTCGGAGATGGTGATATGAAAATGAAGATGCTGTCACTTGCCAGAGACTTAAATTTGGAATCCCGTATCATCTTTAAGGATTTTAGAGATGATATCCCTGATATCCTGAATGCTATTGATATTTTTTGTTTGCCTTCATTATGGGAGGGGTTGCCAATAGCTCTCCTTGAAGCAATGGCCATGCGTAAGGCTATTGTTGCTACAGCCATAGATGGTACGAAGGATCTAGTAAAAGACAGGCAAAATGGTCTGCTTATTCCCACATCAAATCCTGAAAAACTTGCAGAGGCTATACAACTATTAATTGAAGATCATCAGTTAAGGACTAATCTGGGTATTCAAGCTGGCATCACTATCAAGGAAAATTTTGATATAGAAACAATGACCAGGAAAATCGAAGCAATCTATCAGAACGAAATTCTCAATAAAAATTGATACGAAATTCTTTTTAAATTCATTTCTTCAACTTTAAATGATTGAAGCTTAGATTTTTCGCTAGTCTGTCAAAAGTCGCTTTAAATATCCCTCCGTCAATTTGGATTCTTCTGTCTGTTGTCCATACAATACTCCTGTTAAGTGTTACCCAATGGAACTTGCCATAGCCCTTCTCACGAAGTTTTATTGCTAGCCAACCATCTTCATTAGTTCCAGGGGGATGGTTAAAACCATCAACACTGATGCACTCTAATCTGCGGCAAGCAGAGTTAAATCCATAAACATTGTGTGCTTCTTCTTTGAAACGTTGACTTATTTTTCTATTAAAATCAGACAAGTATTCATAAAAAAAATATACTGACCTGGGCGTTTTAGCGATTGGTACAAAAGAAAATTTGCCATATGTAAGACAAATCTTGTTATCTTTTATTAAAGGATCAACCATATCATCGATCCAGTTTTCTGGATATATGGTATCTGCATCTGCATTGATTACATAAGTACCTTTAGCAATTGATAATCCACCATTCCTTGCATTTGTGATACCCTGTTTTTTTTCAGTAATACAAATTACATTACAATCCTTTGCAAGCCGTTCGGTAGCATCAATAGAATTGTTGTTGACTACAATTACTTCTATAGAATGTTTAGACCTTGTGGCAGAAAGCGAATAAAGAGTTTTGAGGATATTTTCTTCTTCATTATAAGCCGGAATAATAATCGAAATCAGAGGCTTACCATTATTTAGCCGAGTGAAATTTTCAGCAATAGCTGGTATTTTTCCTTCAAGCGCAGCTTTACCTTTGTTAAATTCTTCGATGCTTTTAGGAATTAGTATTGGTCTCATCTAAATGATTATTGTGATTGTTAATAAAAATAGTGTGTTGTTAAACGGGTTTCAATGCACTGTATAATTCCTTATAAGTTTTCGCATTAAAGGGACCTTTAAATATTGCCTGGAGACTCTTTTTTATACCATGCTTCCAATCTTGATGGGAGAGGGCTATTGTAGCCTGCTCTAAGATCAAATCAATTTCAAACTTGGTATTCCAGCTGTTTGTAGTATCTTTTATAAAAGATTCCTGAATTAAATCTTTCACATTCATTTTTTGAAATAGGTCTTTTAACAATTGATCAAAAAGTATTTTTTGTCTCTTGCCCCAGTAATGCACTACAAAACTTTCAGCAGAACTTATTTTTGTGAAACGCTGAAGAATCAAACCGAAAGCTAACTGCTCGCTGATAAACCAACGCGAATTTTCATAAAATTTATCTGTTAGCTGGTATACATCTGGTAATAAATCAGCAAAACTCTTACTAAGTCCTAATACTCCAGAATTCCAGCAGTAATCATCTTCTGTAAAATTCTCAGTTTGGCCCTTTATTGTAAAGTCTTTACCAGATATATAGTTCATGAATGCCTTTGGATGTTCGTCTTGGTTGAATAAGCCAAAAAATTTGAGACCGTCTCCTAATGTATATTCAAAGCGATGCATAAAACTCTCTTGTGGATGATATCCATCGAATAATGCATTTGTTCCTGAAATGAAAAATGTATCAGAATCAATAAATACCAAATCTTCGTTCGGAAACCTTTTGAAAGTCATGTCGATGACGCTAACTTTTCTTCGATGAATATAATCTGTGCCGTCAAGCATTTCTGTCATCAGTTCAGCTGTCAACAAAATGTACTCGACATTATCCAAATGATTCAGGAAAGGTCTGAAAAAATCAGGTTGATCTGTATAAACATTTATCCTTGTATCTTTTAGTTTTTGTTCATACCACGCTGCAAAGCTAAGAATACAAAATATTGCTCTTTGGTATTCTGATTCCCTGCCATAGGATAGCATGACTAGATTTCTATTCATCATTTGCAGATTCCTTTACGAATTTCATATATATCAGTGTATTAAACACTATAACTGTCCATTTTTTAATTGATCAAATGCGAATTGACAAGCCCTGGCGGTCAAAGCCATATAGGTCAATGAAGGGTTCTGACTAGCGGATGACGTCATGCAGCTGCCATCCGTTATAAATACATTTTTAGCACCATGCATTTGATTAAACCGATTCAACACTGATGTTTTAGGATCGTTCCCCATTCTTGCGGTACCCATCTCATGAATTGTTGATCCCCCGGGCTTATTATAATTAAAAATTGATATGTCTTTGAATCCGGCTTTTTCTAGCATATCAGCCGATGTTTGCTTGATATCATCCATCATTTTATTTTCATTTTCTTCAAATGAGAAATCAATTTTTAGTAATGGCTGGCCCCATTTATCTTTCAAATCGGAATCCAGTGTTACTTTATTTTTATAATAGGGGAGGCATTCCCCCCAACCGGCCATCCACACTGTCCATGGCCCCGGCGTAGTAAGCTGAGCTTTAAAATCTTTACCAAAACCGGCAAGGCTTTGTGATTTATCCATCCATTCTCTCCGTTCTCCATGCCCCTGAATGTTATATCCTCTCTTAAAGCTATGGTTTTCATTGTCGGTAAGGTTTCTAAACCTAGGTATTAGAAATCCTGATGGCCTCCGCCCCTTATAATACTGATCTGTATATTTGTCATGAACACCATAAGCGCCAGCGTTAGAATGATGGTCCATTAGATTATGACCTATTTGATCGCTATCATTTCCAAAGCCATTGGGAAATCTGGAGGAGGTTGAATTCAATAATAATCCCGCGGTAGGGATAGTTGAGGCATTCACAAAGATGATTTTTGAATAAAATTCATGCACTTCATTTGTTAATGCATCAATTATCCTTACCCCTTTTGCTTTTTGCTTCTGATCATCAAATAAGATTTCAGATACAATGGAATGAGGTCTTAATGTCAAATTACCCGTTGCAAAGGCAGCCGGAATTGTTGAGCTATTGCTACTAAAATATCCGCCGAAAGGGCAGCCCCTACTACATAAATTGCGATTTTGACATGGTCCGCGATTATCCCATCCACGTGTAAGATTAGCTACACGTGCTATAGTTAGTAATCTGTTTTGTTCATTCTTTTTGATAGATTCTCCCAAGTGCTTTTCTATGCAATTCAATTCCATAGGTGTCAGAAATTCTCCATCAGGTAATTGAGATAAATTTTCTCTTTGACCACTAACTCCAATATGCGATTCTGCATAGCTATACCAGGGTGCAATATCCTTATATCTTATTGGCCAGTCTACAGCTATTCCTTCTTTCATGTTAGCCATGAAATCAAGATCGCTTAAGCGATAACACTGTCGTCCCCATGTCAATGACCTGCCCCCAACCTGATAGCCTCTGTACCAGTGAAACGGACGTTCCTGAATATATGGATGCTCAGCGTCACTAACATAGAAATGTTTATCTGCCGGTCCATAGGCACTGCTTTGGACAGGGTCTATTTCTCGATCTTTGTTGGTATTATTATATCCGAATTTAAAATCCCAGGGATTTAAAGTTGCTGTTGGATAATCAGTAATATGTTTAACATCTCTCCCTCTTTCTAGTAAAAGGGTCTTTAGCCCTTTTTTACATAATTCCATCGCAGCCCAGCCACCACTTATTCCAGAGCCTATGACAATAGCATCATAACTTTGCTGATTTTTAATTTTGTCGCTTATGTACATATATTTATTTGGTTGCCCACGATTTTTGATTTTTTTGTAATGGAATACAAGATTCAAATTTACCAGGGATGTAATCGTAGGCTAGGCCTTGAGTTGCACCTAATTGTGAAAGACAGTATCCTTCTATCGTTAAATTCCGCAATTTCGAGTAGAAAGGTTCTCCCAGCAATTTGTTATTGATTTTATTTATTAATCTATTTGAGTAACCAGAATGGTCGGCAAAATGTTCAACAATAGCATCTTTTTCTGTCAAATTACATTTGAGAAAAGTTTTGCCATATTTGTCTATACTATAGTTCTCCAAATCATCCAGCCCTGTCAAGAATTTATTCTGTTGCTTAGCATCTGTGCAGTTAAGAAGTACATTTATAATATATACGTTAACTGATGCAGCTTTTGCACCTGGTGTATCAGTTTCTGGAATAATAACTTCCGCCAACTCGCCGATTAGTTCCTTTTTATCCCATAGTGTTTTAGGATCTATTTGCTTTGAAAATTCAAACCATTTGAATGCAGAGAATGAAGCAAGACCTAAAGTTCCAAAAATCAGTGAGTTTTTTATATAAGTTCTTCTATTCACCTGAAAAGTTCTTTTATAATATTTTTGTTAAATATAGGTAATACCCGTTGATAAATGAAAAAGAACAATGTTTGTTAATTACTACGCGCCGAGACTTCTGTCGCAATACCTCATGATTTTATAGTCTTGATCTGGTAGAAAAAGTTTATGTAAAGTGTATTTTGTTTTGCAAAATATTGATATGCATTGTTAATGCGGATAAAGCATTAGTTTTTTTTCTTATAATCGATTTAAGATTCTTATACTAACCGATTACGCTTTATATTTACACCAAGTTTAGATTTGCACTCGAAATATGGATAAACCCGTACACAATTTTAAAGATGTTACATTATTAATTACTCATTATAAGAGATCAAAATCTCTCGAGAAACTGCTGAAATCATTTCATGACCTGAATTGTACTTTTGATGAAATCATAGTTTCTGATGATGCTAGTGGTGATGAGCATCTTGATTATATTAAAAAATTGAATGGTATCTTTGATTTCAGGCTAATCACAACACCCACAAATAAGGGATTAGCAAATAATATCAATAAGGGACAAGATAGCGTGAAGAGCCCTTACACATTATATATCCAGGAAGATTTTGTTCCTAAATCAACATTTCCAGAACATTTTGTTGATGCATTGAATATTATGAAAGAGGATCCGAAATGGGATTTGGTTACATTATATTCTTATGCTCCATACCCATATATGAAACCTTATAAACATGGTTTTTCTGAAAAGATTTTTAAATCAGCACCATGGTATACTCAAAATTTAAAGTTCTTTTTATATGGGGATCACCCGCATTTAAGAAAGTCGAGTTTTTTGCAAAAATTTGGTAGATACGAAGAAGGTTTGAATACGGATCAAACTGAAATGGCTATGAGTCTTTCTTTTATAAAGAATAGAGGCAAAGGATTATTTTATGATGACCATTATGGATTACTAACTCAGGAAAATTCTTTAGATGAACCAAGTACCGCAACTCACAGGATTTCATTAGGTGATCGCAGTGGCTTTATCATTTCTATTGCTAAATGGACGTATGCAAAATTCAAATTTATAAAACTCAATATGCAACTGTTAGCTAAGGTTGTAAAATAATTATTCCACTACAATTTCTTACAACATTTCATATATATGAGTAACCAAAAAGCAGCCATCAATGGAGCGAAGTGGACGACGACAGCTACGGTAATCACGACAGTACTATCGTTTGCACAATTAGCTATAATTGCCCGAGTTCTGGATCCATCTATTTTTGGATTGGTAAGTATCTGCAGTTTGGTGATGAACTTCTTTCACATCTTTGCGAATTTGGGTTTTACAAACTCTATCATTTCGAAGCAGGAAAATGACAGAAAGATTCTCTCAACCATTTTTTATGCGAGCGTTGGCCTAGGAGTAATTATGGGTGTACTCATTTTTTTTAGTTCAGGTTTTGTTGTAGATTATTACCATGAACCTAGGCTATCTTATGTAATTAAGGTCTCTTCGCTAGGCTTTCCTCTAATTTATACAAGTCAGATTTACTGGAATTTATTGCAAAAGGAATTGGAATTTAAAATACTAGCGATGATTGAGGTGATTGGCGCAGTGGTCAGTATTTTTGTGACAATTCTCTTAGCTTATAATAACTTCCAGGAACTCTCTATCATATATAGTCAATTATTGATTATAGCCATTAAAACCGTTCTATATATATTTCTTGGACGGAAGTTGTTTACTCCTTTATTTTATTTTAAACTAAATGAGATCAAAGATCATCTGCGGTTTGGTATATATCATTTAGGTGAGGGTATTCTTGGCTTTGTAAATAGTAATTTAGAAAATATTGTAATTGGCAAAGCTATTGGTGTTAAGGAACTTGGTCTGTATACAATTGCTTATCAGCTTGCTGTGTTTCCGATTTATAGATTAAACCCAATAATTATACAGGTTTCATATCCAATTATGGCAAAAATGAGGGATAATGAAGGCTTAAAAAGAGCTTACCTCAAAATTGTAGATTTTATAACTTTTTGTAATTTCCCGTTGCTAGCCGGATTGTTTATTACCTCTACCAGTGTCGTTGTTCTAATTTATGGTAATGATTACCATGCTTCGGTTCCTTTAGTAAAGATAATATTGTTTGTCAGCTTTTTAAGTTGCGTGACAGCTCCTGCATCGTCTCTAGCAATGTCGAAAAACAAACCTAATGTGATGTTTTATCTCAATCTCTTTTCGTTAGTTATTAAAATTCCTACGCTCTATTTCCTATCGAAATATTTCGGTCTCATAGGTATTGCATATGGATATGTCCTTACTTCATTAATTGATACTGTTGTTATCTTCATTATAGTTGACAATCTGGTAGGCAGCTTCTTCAAGCAATTTTTAGATAACATAATTAAACCGGTCTCATTCTGTCTAATCATGATTGGTGTAATATCCGTTTATCAATACTTTATTGGTAACCAAGGTCTGGTGCATCTTATTATTCAGGTGGTGATAGGGGGACTGATTTACGTAGGATTAACACTTAAATACAAATTGTCTATTAAAGAGATTCTGGAGTTGAAATCCTCACTTTAGTTTTTATGACATAGGACTTTAGCTATTATTTTATACAGTTGCTGGAGTAACTTATTTGAAGATTCTTTTATTTATATTCGTACACTCGAAAAAAACAATCAAGATTAATGCAAGAATTAGATCCAATTGCTGTAGTATGTGTTTGTGATAACCACTATGCTATCTTATTAGCTGCTTTGATTAAGTCAGTTGAAGTAAATCACCATACAGGTGAAAAAATTGAATTTTTCATTGTTGAAGATGGCATCACCAGTAAGAATAAAGCACATATAGCCAATTCAGTTGATGTAAATAAAATTGCTATAAATTGGTTAGTGATGGCGGACTGTCTTCCCAAGGATGCTAAATTACCAGTAGATAAAAGTAGCTTACCATTAAATATATACATCAGATTATTCATTCCTTACTTTATTCCAGACAACATCAAGAAAGTAATCTTTCTAGATGTTGATATGATTATGCTTGAAGATATCAGTAAGTTATGGTACACTGATTTAGGGGATAATATCGTTGGCGCAGTTCAGGATCAGTTCATTCAGGTAGTTAGTAGATGGGGCGGGGTAAGCAATTTTGAAGAGCTAGGCATTCCTTCCGAGAATAAATATTTTAATGCTGGATTGATGGTTATTGATATCACAAAATGGAATGCCCAAGATATTACGAACAAAGTTTTAAACTGTCTTTCGCAACATAAAGAGCATGCTTTATTTCAAGATCAATATGGTTTAAATGCTGTGTTAGCGCTTAAGTGGTATCATTTAGATCCCTTGTGGAATCGCTTTGCATATTCTGAAGAAGAAAGCCCCTATCTAATTCATTTTACTGGTCGTAAACCAATTTATAAATCTTACGAATACAGTGAGAGGTATAAAATTATATTTTATAAATATCTGAAGATGACAGGTTGGAAGAATTTTAAGCCGATCGGTGAAACGTCAAGGTATCTTAAGAAGTTTAATAATATTCTTGAAAAATTTAAGAATATTATAGTTTCTAAATAGGCATATAATTAATTCTTCCACCATTTATTTTATTCCAAAGCGATTTTATACGGTATTACAGGAATATTGATGTATTTATAATAATCTTATTAAATCTCTGAGATTATCAAATGCCTTATCATTTCTAGCTAATATTTTATTCAAAATCTAATATTTTTGGATTCACTAGCTTAGTTTTGAGCTTAATAAATGATATATGCTGTATAATATTATCAACGCTAACATCAGATTAAAGTTAGTAAAATAGAATTCATTCTTAAAATAAGACACCGGCAATTTCCATGTGGGAATTGCCGGTGTCTTCTAGCATCATAGACTTATTTTAATTTATTCACAAATCTTTAATTGATAAATTATCGAGTGGTGTTTCTAAGATTACGGAGCAATACTTACTCAACTGCACCAAGAGAAGGCTTGCTTGGATTCCTAGGCGAACCATAATAATCAGTAATGGTAATAGGAGTCGTTCTTCCTGCTCCTCTAGCAGAAGAATTATTGCTGAGTTTGAAGTCCTTTTCGTCTATTAAGCCTGCATCGCTTCTTGTTTTGAAATATAGGTTATTTGAAGTAACGGGAGACAATTCGGCCTGTTGACCAGCAATTGCTATCGAACCTGAGAAGTTATAAGCCAGATTATTATAGACTTCACATTTGCCACCTTTCAAACTGTATACGTCTACAACATTCGCTTGCCAGTCTGCACTGGTATTTAAATTTCCGCAGGTATTATTAAATACGATTGCGTTCGTGTATGTTGTTTTACCTGGGATGAGATTGAAATCAAAAGCTTGAACTTCAAATGCGGAATATTTGCGGGAGTTAACTACAATATTATTGTAGATCAATATAGTTTTAGGAACACTTCCTACAGTGAAACCCCATGCTCTTATAGCGTTTCCCTGATGATTACTAATATAATTATCATAAAATTTTCCATTTCCGGAAATGGAAAATATTCCGTTGTGATTATTTATACTTGTATTAACATTGTCAACCCTATTGTTGTGAATATTAAAATCCTCAACATTTCCAAGATAAACAACGGCACCAACAGAAGGAGAATTGCGAAAATCAAGATTGGCAATCTCAATGTTTTTTATGAGTCCTAAGACTTTTCCATTTTCAATTGCGCCATTGCTGGCGAAAAATTGCTGAGTGTTGTCGCAAGATATGTTCAAGAATTTAAGCTCCTTAGAATAAGAATCTTCTGAACCATTAAATTCAGCTCTATATATATAAGCTATATCAGCATCTCCAATATTGATAAACTCTGCATTTTGCAGTGTAAACTTATTAAGTGTACCTTCTATTTGGATTGCCCTGTATTTATTGTCCCTGAAAAGAAATCCTTTTGAAATACCTTTTGTTCCGTCTCCTGAGATAGTTACATTTTTAAGGTCAGTTAATGACATTTGATTAAAGTCGCCTGAAACTTTCACTATTCCATCTTGATTTTTGATTGTAATTGGACAGCCATCTTTGGAAAGTATGTTTTTAATATCAATTGAGGTATAAGTGCCGCTTTTAATATTGATGAGATCATTGCATTGAAGTCCAAGAGTTTTGCCATCAATAGTGAGTGCGCCAGATCCGGTACCAACATTAATAGTTCTTGCATATATATTTGTTGGTGCCTTTACTGTGTCCGTTACAACTACAGGGATAATATTGCCAGTAGTTACTGCTTCCGCCAGAGCATCTTTTTTGCATGATAAAAGAACCAGTGGTGAGGTAAGAGAGATGATAATTAAGATAGCTTTGATGTTCATAATCAAATGATAAACATGGTGAGGTTTGTAACAATAATACATAGGTACGCAATTTTATTTGAAAAAGATGTTACTTATTTTAAAAAGTGGGGAATATTGGGAAAAAACGTCCCAAGTAAATAAATTATTTAATTGAATTACGTTTTAAAGATTCGTTGTATGTAGATATTTAATAGTATTTTTCTCACTATCACGTAATTCTCTTAAAATATTTTACTTTAGTTAAGGTTTATGGGTTTAGCTAAAATTTATTGGGACGACGGGGATTTGTTCATTTTTTTGACAGTATTATGTCAGTAAGTTGCTTATGCTGAATTAAGTATTATAAAACCTGAAGATAACCTATGAGTATTTATTCTAGCAGAAATGATTTAAATGCTTATTATTATTGTTGTTAGGTCCAACTCTAAATGGCTGTCACGTCACCTACCATCAAAGTGATTGTACGTTGGAAGGTATATAGATTTAAAAAAATTCTTTCTTATTGATTGTTTTCTCCATCAAAAGAGGTCATTTAATTGGGGAATTTTATGGTCAACTTCCTAATGTTAATGACAAAGTTGGATTTACCTCTCATTTATATTAAATTTGGATCAATCACGGTAGTACCTAACAATTATTCTTAATTTGTGTTGTCTGATCTGGCCAGAATTAACTTAACATATGCGCTTAGCGAACATTATCATTGCACATAAAAATCCATTGCAGCTTGAACGGTTGATAAAAAAATTGAAACATCCTCGCTTCGATTTCTATATACATATAGATAAGAAAGTGGATATTAGCACATTTGAATACTTGGGGGAAATTGATGGAGTCTACTTTATACAAAACAGATTAAAATGTAATTGGGGAGGATTTAGTACGTTGGAAGCAATGGTAAGTTCTCTTTCGGAAGCTGTCAATAATGAAATTAATTATGACTTTTATAATCTCCTGAGTGCACAGGATTATCCGATAAAAAAAAATGAGGAGATATTAGAGTTTTTTAATAGAAATGCTGATAAATCATTTATTTATTATGAAGATATTAATGCTGTCCAATGGTGGGCTGGCGCAGTTGACAGGTTTCAGAAATACCATTTAACTGACTTCAACTTCTTAGGTAAATCATTTGTAGAAAGAATGATGAACCTTGTACTCCCAAAGCGCAATTTTCCGGCGGATTGGACGCTGTATGGAGGAAGTAAGGCTAGTTGGTGGAGTTTGAATAACGAAAGCGCCTCTTATTTAACAAATTTCTTTGCTACCCAACTAGATATAAAAAGATTTCTAAGGTTTTGCTGGGGAACAGATGAATTTGTAATCCCGACTATTTTAATGAATTCTCCTTTGAGAGACAATATTAAAAATAACAATTTTAGATTTATTATTTTTCCGGAAGGCAGAGCTAATCCTAAGATTCTGGATGTCGATGACTTTCAGGATTTGATTAAATCTAGTATGTTGTTCGCCAGAAAATTCGATGCTGATATTGATCATGAAATTCTTGATAAAATTGATAAACATACAGATGTTTTAATGTAGGTAGTTTTTGTATTTATAATACATAGATTAGATTATGATTGATATTAATTTGGTTTATCTATCGTATGGAAGTGTCGTTGAATATCGCAGAGCAGTGATGAGTATTCTGAGTTTTTCAGTATGGAATCATAACGAGCTTGTTAGTACGCGAGTCATTGTTTATACTGATAATATTAATTATTTCCAGCCGTATCTAGGGCACTTAGATGTCGTTTATTACTTTTTAACAGCAGATATGCTTCAAAGAATGTTAGGGGGGAATGATCTGATTCATAGAAGAAAAGTTGCTGTAATCGACTGGACATTCAAAAAATTCCCGAAAGCCGACTTGATATTCATTGATACTGATACTTTTTTTACTATTAAAGCTAATAAACTCTTTGAAAGTATTAAGGCGGGGCAATTTTTTATGCACAAGCGTGAATATAAATTGGACGATGCGCTGCAAGCTTTCTCTTCATTTGGTCAGGGTCAATATCCAAAAGCGTTTATCAAGTTAATATCTGAAAAATCATTCTTAATCAATGGAATTTCTGAGATTTTTACGAGTAATGATTTTAGCTGGAATTCAGGTGTTCTGGGACTGAATAGAAGTTTTGCTGACAATATGAAATATGTTTTTAAGCTCACTGATGAATTTTATTCACATTCTAAATGGTTTATTAGCGAGCAGTTGGCCTTTTCATTGATTTTACAGCGGCAATCGGAGATTAAACCAGCTGAGGAGTTTATTTTTCACTACTGGGGAAAAAGACAAAAGCGGCTAGTAGATGGGCTTATTAATCAGTTATTTAATCAAATGCCTTTACATAAACTTTCAGATATGAATTTTATCAAGGGGCTGACTCTCGAGTGGAAAACTAAGATTGAAATTGATATCTTATTAGAACAAGTAAGCATTGGTCTATCAAAAAGTTCATATTTTTACGCACTGAAAAAATGTGTGCAAATAATACTAAAGCGCCCATTTAATCCTGGACTTTATAAAAAGTTGAGATGTGTAATTAATCACGACTAGATGAAAGTTTTGAATTATCATCAAATAATTCAAATAAATAAATTGTGATATCTTTTTTTATATGCTTGCTGATTGGCCTGGCAAAAAGACTTAATTGTTGAATCAGATTATCATTTGGGGACATATTGTTTTTGTAATACCATAATGGATCATCTACTTTGTCACCAATATCAGTTAAAAACTGATTATTAAAAACCAGCCACACTCTTTTACAACCTTTGAATTTTTTAAAATCATTCTTCAGATTATTATTGTAATCCTCCAGATTTTTAGAGGAAGACCGAAAGTCACTGCCTTGTATTGCTTTGTATCTAAAATCATAAATATGTTTATAAACATTATATCCAGGTGCGTTATTCCAATAGTTATAGACGGCATCACCGGCTATAAAATTATTATCTATGTATAGCAGACTTTCCTTTTCATACGACTTTTTGTGTACATAAAAGTTCTGAGGTTCGATAATCAAATAGGTGGATTGAACGATCGGGGCAATTAATAACAGTAAAGTCAGTACCCTCACGAATTTTTTGGATTTTATTAGCTTTTGTAAATATTCGGATCCTATTGCAATGAATATGATAAAAATAGGTGCTATAAATACCCAAAATCGTTCTACTAATGGATATAAATAAATGCCGGATGCAGCACACATAAGTATCACTGGCATAATTAAACTATAAAAGTATTTCCTATGATACTTAAATAAGGACAAGATTCCGCAAAAAAAGATAAGTCCTGGGATAATAGGTAACATCACAATATTTATGACATCACTCTGAACGATTCCTTTGAGGTTTATATATAGTCCTAAAGGATAATCCAGCATGTCGAAAAAGTTCTTGGGAAACCACTTTAACTGTCCAATTGTGTGTGGGAATAGCGGCATGAAATTTTCATATACTTTAAAAAAGTAAACGATCCATTGTGATTCTGCATGCTTATGAGTGAATAAAAGATAATTGGTAATAAAGCTTAATAGCCATATTGAGAAAGGTAACATGTTAAATTTTAGTCGCTGCCAATCTCGCTTTATAAAACTATTGACTGTTAGACCCACTGCAAGCCCAGCTAAAATAAATATCACTGAAAAAGAGAACCATACTAAGATTCCTCCAAAAATGCCCCATAGTATTTTCTTTTGCCATTCATTACTATTCTCATAAATTGTAAAAAGATACAAACATAATATCGTCGCTAAGCACTCAGTTGAATATTGCTTTATTTCTACTGAGTGATATATCAGTGCTGGGGAAAATGAAATGATAACCATTGCGATGATCCGTCCGTGTTGAGTAAGAAAGCTCTTGCAAACCCTGCTAAAAACAAATAATGATATCATGCCGGAGAAAAGAGGGATAAGGCGTAGTGACATTTCATTATAGCCAAATTGATCCACCATAAGTTTAACCATCCATAAGAATCCAATTGGTGCTTTTTGATCATAATCAAGATTTTGAGTAGCAAGGTCCAGATAGCCTAAATGCGTAAAGCTTGAACATAGATAAACTTCATCCATCCATAGAGATCTGTTATAGAAGTATTGAAATAACCTGAATCCTATTCCCAATAACAGTATAACTAATAATTTTATTTTAAATGAGGCATTGTTATTGAGAGTGCTTTCAAGCAACGGTTTATTCATTTCATTTTCGTTAATATTCGCAATATCGAAAAATTTGATAATTTTATGCATAACAAATATCAATGATGAAGGAGGATTTTTGGAAAAATGTAAAACTCATAATTTTCGATGTCGACGGCACTCTTTATAATCAAAAGGCTTTAAGAAAAGTAATGCTACGGAAGTTATTACGTTATTATCTACTAAGACCCTGGAAGTACAATGAGTTACTTATTATCCGAAGTTTCAGAAGAGAACGAGAAAAGAGGGCTGGATTTATTGGTGAGGATCTTAGCAATGAGCAATACATTTGGTGCTCAAATCAATTAGATGTGGATCTTGATTTAGTTAAAAAAGTGATTAATAAATGGATATTTACTTTGCCCAATAGATATTTGAAGTCATGTATGTACCCGGGAGTTCGTGAACTCTTTGATAATCTTCGGCATGCAGGAATCCAGACAGCTATTTATTCAGATTATGATTCCCGCGATAAACTAAAAGAAATGCAGCTCGAAACTGATTTGCAAGTATGTTCAACGGATTCTGATGTAAATGCATTTAAACCGGAACCCAAAGGAATACAATTGATTTTAAACAAGTTAAACATTCGAAAGAATGATTGTCTCTTTATTGGAGATCGTATTGAATTGGATGGCATCTGTGCCACGAATGCTGGTGTGGAGTTTCTATTAGTAGATAAAAAAGGTAATGCAAGAGATTTTTTCCATAAACTTTCTTCGAAAATTACATCATTTGTTAAATAAGCATTATGATCAATAAATCAAGCCAGGAAACTATTACTTCAAATGGTGACAATATAGAGAGACTCAGACCAGCTTCAGTTAAAGAATATGTAGCTATTATCAGACCAGATAACTGGATCAAGAATATTTTCATGTTACCAGGTATGCTTTTCGCCCTTTCCATATTTCACACAGCTTTTAATATAGGTCTTGTTATAAAAATAATTTCAGGCATTGTCAGTATATGTTTAGTGGCTTCCGCAAACTATGTGATTAATGAATATTTAGATAAAGGTTTCGATAAATTTCACCCATTGAAGAAGAGCAGATCTTCAGTCGTAACTATTATCAATCCATTTATACTTTACACTCAATACATTATCATAGGTGTTGTTGGTCTTTGTATAGCTTATACAATTTCGATTAAGTTCCTTGCAGTAGCCTGTTTTCTATTGGTCATGGGAATAATATATAATGTTAAACCACTTAGAAGTAAAGATCGTGTGTTTCTCGATGTATTAAGCGAGTCTATAAATAACCCTATACGATTTGCTGCTGGATGGTTTATTTTTACGCCATCTCTGGGAACGCCCGATAGTAAATGGGATATCAACTGGATAAATACCTTTCCGCCTGTAAGTGTTATTATTGCTTACTGGATGGGGGGGGCATTTTTAATGGCTACCAAGAGATTCGCTGAATACAGGTTAATTGGGAATGCAGAGACTGCTGGGCAGTATAGGAAATCTTTCAGGTATTATACTGAAAATAGCCTGTTGGTTTCCATGTTTTTCTATGCGATTACATCTGCATTTTTTCTAGGTATTTTTCTAATAAAAGATAGAATTGAACTGCTTTTGAGCTTTCCCTTTTTCGCTTTGTTATTTTCCTGGTATTTAAGAATTGGATTATTAAATGATTCACCTGTTCAGGGTTCTGAGAAATTGTATACAAGGAAATGGTTTATGCTATATTTAGTGTTGTTTACGACATTACTTTGTGTCTTGATGTTTGTTGATATTCCATGGTTACATTGGTTTCTTAAGAATGCGAATAACTATTAACTTTGATTTTATTTACGCTTGTAATTTTCAAATATGAAATATGATAACTATGATTTAGTTGTTATTGGCACTGGGTTCGCGTCTAGTTTTTTTCTTAGGAAGTATCTATCAAAGAATGATAAAAAAAAGAAGATACTGGTGTTAGAAAAAGGCCATGTATATCCTTATGCAGAGCGATTAAAAGTGGAGAAGGGTCTTTCCTCGCCTTATCAGAAATATGCTTCACCATGGCAGGAAAACATTGTTAATCTCAATAGTAAAAAAGTTTGGCAGTTTACAACTGCATATGGAGGGTCATCAAACTGCTGGTGGGGCTGTACACCGCGTTTCATGCCAAATGATTTTAATATGAAAAGTCGATATGGTATTGCGCAGGATTGGCCTATAAGCTATGACGAACTAGATCCATATTACTATGAAGCCGAAGAGATTATGTCGGTTTCCGGTCCAGAAGACACACCTTTTCCACGAAATGGAAAATATCCCTTACCTCCCCATACTTTTAGCATCGTAGATAAAATTTTGCATAAAAAATATGGTAACCAATATGTGAGTCAGGCAACTGCAAGAGCTAGTAGAGGTCTTGAACATAGAAATAGCTGTATGGCATTGAGTACATGTCATACCTGTCCCGTTAATGCCAAATTTACCATAGAAAATAGTGGTATGGATATTTATCAGGATAGCCGCGTCGAAGTAATTTATGGATGTGCAGTTTTTAGTCTTGAAACTGTAAATAATGTAGTTCGTAAAGTATTATATGAGAAAGATGGTCAGGATCATTCTGTTGGCGGTGAAGTTGTGGTTCTGGGAGCAAATCCGTTTTTTAACTCCAATATTTTATTGAATGCTGGTGATAAAAATCCACTTACAGGGAAAGGAATTGGAGAACAATTAGGGATGCAGGTGCAAATTTATCTGAACGATATGCAAAACGTAGGGGGAAGTTCCTGGGTAAATGCTAACGGATATATGCTCTATGACGGAGAACACCGTAAAGATTTTGCAGCCTGTCTGATAGAAGTAAACAATGCGCCATACTTTATTAGGGTTGAGCGAGGAAAGCAACTTAACGTAGCGAGTTTTAGAATGGTATTTGAAGATTTACCTATTGCCTCAAATTATGTGGCTACAACAGCTAATAAATTGATTCCGGAAGTGCACTTTACTGAAAGATCATCCTATGCGCTTAGAGGAATAGACAATATGAAAAATAAGTTGCCAGAAATTTTATCTTGTTTACCAGTTGAAAAGATTATTTATCAGGACACAGAACCAAATGAAGGTCATATTATTGGAGGCACAAGAATGAGTAATGACAAGAACGATGGAGTGGTAGACAAACACTTAATTCATCATCAGTATAGGAATTTATTTGTATTGGGAGCTAGTGCTTTTACAACATTTGGCCCTTCAAATCCTACGTTGACGCTATCGGCATTGTCTTTGTTTGCTGCAGATAAAATATTCTAGAATTGGAAAGAAGAAGTTTTATCAAATTAGCGGGAGTTGCGGCTGGAATGTGTGTTATTCCACCGTCGCTTTATTTCATAGCACCAGGTTTAAAAAAATATGCCACCTTAGTGCTTAAAAAGGAATTGTATTATTTGAAACTCGAGTCGAAGGGAGTTGAAAGGTACATTGAGGATTACTTTAATGCTACAGGCAATAATATGGTTTCTACTCTAAAATGGAAAGTGTTATTTTATAAGAATGCCGGATGGGAGAATTCCAGCCATATAAGTGACCTCATTAAATACTATTTATTATCCAGCGACTTTTTTATTAATAAAACCGATGAAAGTAAATTGGTCAATTACCTCGGATTGTTTAATTCCTATAAAAGTCCTTTTCCAAATCCATATTCATATGTTCTCTATCCTCCGTCTGAAATTGGTGAGCCACCTAGATAATATGTAGTTAAGTATTCTGCTGTGCGCTTACTTTTCTTTGAAGACCCTTAATGAACACTCTTGGGATCTCTCTTAATGTGAATGAAACATTAATAGAAAATGACCTGACTAACAATAAAAATGAGTACTTAATGTTAAGTTCCCGAATTAAGTTATGTTTGGCAAATTCAACAAGCCCACCCATATAACGTTCTTCCAATATTTTCTTCTCTTTTGGTCTAAGAAGCTTTTGAAATTTAATGATTTTGGTTTTTACATCTGCAATGTATAAGAATTCTAATACTTCGCTCCATTTTCTACCATCGTAAACATTGATCTCATCAATTCGTTTATGCCACAACTTATTTAAGGTAAAAGCAGCACGGCATTCTCTCGATAGAATAAGTTCCAGGTACATACACCAATCATCCCCAATGTTCATGTCCTCATCCCATCCAGATATGATAGAAGATCTCCTAATAACCACTGAAGAGGAAGGTGATGGGCAGGATTTTACAAATAAATCCCTTACTTCCTGATAATTAAGGTCGATCCAGCCTTCCTTTTCTTTTGAAAAATATGGTGTTAGAAAGGGATCATTATTTAAAAAATCCCAACTTTTTCCTGCTTTGCTATCTTGGTCCCAATTTGCAAAAACAAAATCTAGTTCATCTTTTTCCAGCTTCTCAACACAGTCTTTTAAAAAATCAGGGTACCAAACGTCGTCAGAATCCAATGAGCTTATTATAGATCCTCTTGCGTGACTTAATCCTGTGTTCCGGGCTGAGGCTTGTCCACCATTTTTTTTATAGTGATATTCTACCTGTGGATAATTTTTAACTAGTTCTGCAGTCTTATCTACAGATCCGTCATCTATTACAATGATTTGTACATTTTTATAACTTTGGTTTATCGCACTTTCAATCGCCTCAGGAAGCTTACTCTCTCTGTTATAGGTAGGGATAATTATTGTAACCAGTGTTTGAACGTCCATCAATGTTTTTTTATGGAAAGAGATGCTATAGCTTTGTTAATTTTGGATATATAAAGATATGGTGTTAGTATGATATTTTCATCGAGCATTCATAGAAATAATAAATGTTTGTATGTTTTTTGACTAGAGTATAGCTGTTCATAAATTTTTGATCTTTTAGAGTAAATGCTTCAAAATTAAACGAGTAAGAAGTGCATAATCTTTTATTGCCAGCCATATGACGTAGGGAAATATAATAATATGCACAACTAAAATAATGATGTTGGTATGGTTTGTTAGAGAAGCAGCCACCAATAGGGAAAGTGGAAAAAACATCTGGTAATAATCTGCCAATAAAATTTGGTATGGTTTATCGTTTGCTCGCATCACCAGAATGATTTCGTTATTATATCTTTTGTATCTATAAAATACAAGTACGATATAAATAAACATGGCAATGATACAGGCTAAGAGAGATAGTTCATATAATAATACAGCAAGGGCAGTTAATTCCAGACTGATGAGTATTTTTGTTTTATTTTTAAAATCAGCAGGTTCAACTTTACTTGCATAGGTGTTGAGGTTTACTTTAATATCATTAGCTCTGTCTGCAAACTGATGCCAGAGAATTCCACGTAAACCATAACAAAGAGCCCATATCCCGACAGCGGTAAACCATATCCAGTTGATCTCCTGCTGCGTAATATAACTGATACTGGATACCATTAGCAGACTGGTAAAAACATGAGATCCACATCCATCTGCTAATACGCCCAGAATGCCTCTATTTTTTAATCTGATAGGTTTGATGGAGTATAGACTGAAAACAATCCAGGAAAGCAGGTACAAAGTGCAGGAGAGAAGATCCGGATAAAGAAAATATCCAAATAGCAATCCAATGAATATACATCCTGCTGGGATGAGCCATCTCCATCTGACAGGGACTTGCTGAATTCTGTTTGATTTTCCACTGGCAAGATCTTCTTCGAGATCAGTGATGTCATTAATTACGCTTACATAAATTGCTCCTACTATTAGGGAACTCAAAAGAAAGATGAGCCACATGGCTACGCGATATAACGGTACAGGCGACATTAATGCAGTGGCATAACCAATAGCTAATAATGGAGGGAGCTTATGTGCCCACCACTCCGCAGACCTGATGACCTTAAATATCTTCATTGAGTAAACTGTAGAGTGTGAGTGCCTCCAGGCAAAAACCTGTGGTCAATTCTTCTGAACCAAAACAACTTAGTTTTTTTGGTCCGCCATAATAAACAGCCCAGCGTACCCAGTTGCCATGAGAAGTCTGGTTATCCAACAGATGATTTATAGCCTTTGTCAATACCATTGAATTATAATTTAAATTGATTAGGGTAATAATTCCCAAAGCAGTATCCAGAATACTATTGCCTATGGAACCATTTGTTTGAACGGTTGCTAAAATCCGATCAATAATTGGTTTCTTAACTGGTTCCAATGCAGTAATCCCGCCTTTATAGTTTCTGGAAAAGAAGTAGTAAATGGTGAACGGATTACGGTACCAAAGATCACAGTCCGCTTCTTTATTTTGTTCAATTATATTCAACATATAATTGATTATAGGTTTTGTGCTTTCATCTAAACCCAGATAAAATAGTACGTTCGCATTAACAGCTGCATCTACATCATTACGATTACACTCAAATTTGCTCCAGAAAAGAAATGACTGAATAGGGTTTTTAAATTCTCTTAAAATTAATAGCCAATAGTCTTTGTTCCAAATGGTATTTGGTCGTAAAGTGTACCAGGTGTAAAACAAGCCTTTTGGGTTACGATTGCAAAGCATAATTTCTCTGTTTATCGGATAATCCCGCTTTAAGGATTGTAGTACTTTTGAAGCACAAGCGGTATTATCTACATCTGCAGGGCAAACTTTGAATAGGGGAGCCCAGGAAGTGAAATTATTCCATGTCCCGGCTCTCATTGATTGAAATTGTAAAAATGTTCCTGAAAGATCCAGAATTTCTTTTGCTTTTGGTAGATCTGATAGCTTTAATAGAGAATAGCAAATGAGTGATGTAGAGAACATATTGCTATAAGGGATAGTATCTTTTAGATTATCTTCATGACCCAGATAAAGGCAGAACTCTCCATTAGGAAATTGATGCTGATGAAGGTAGTCTACACCTTGTGTTATTGCCTGATCTATTGTATGTGGTTGAAGTTGATCCATAATGTTTATTTATAAGCAAGAAGCTCAATAATTAGCCTTGCGAATACTTTCTCCGGAAATTTAGGAACATTTTTCTCCACATGTCTGGCTCCTTTTTTCCCCATCTCTTCCCATTCTTGTCTTCTGTTCCATGCCCTTTCCATAGCTTCCCCAAATGATTCTTCGTTAGGATAACCAATAAAAGCAGTAACACCTTCTTCTACCAGTTCTGAATTTCCACCCGCATTGGAAATAATTACTGGTCTGCCTGCTGCCATTGCTTCTACCATGGATAGGGGTAATCCCTCACTTCTGGAAGGAAGAACAAGTGCATGGTAGTCTTTCCACATTGCTTCTATATCCTCAACTTGACCTTTGAAATCGACATTAGTTACATTTAACAATGCCGCCATATCTTTTAATGCAGCTTCATCTGTACCCTTACCAATAAATGACACGGTTACAGGACGGTCCCGCCATTTGGGCTCAGATAAAATCCTGATCAATAGATCCTGTCCTTTATCCAGTAAAAACAATCTGCCTAAACAAGCTAGTTTATAGACTTCTTTAGATTGAGGAAAAGGTACAATATTTCCCGATAGCTTTACCGGGTTAAATATGACCTGACCATTTGGTAAACGCTTGCCGAACTGTTCCTCTGTTAACCTCAGGTTATGATGAGAAACGAAGTAATTTCTCTCTGCTTTTTGCAGAGCCTCCAGCATAAATGCACGGTCATCTTTATGTGGCCAATAAAAGTCAACTGCTTTCTGTGCAATTAAGACGTAGGGTATTTTTAATAAGCTGCATTGATAAGCTAATTTCAATCCATCAAAGTTTATTCCCTGTGAAATGATGACTAAAGAAGGATCCTGGTTTTTCAAAATAGTGATGAAATTACTAAAGTCTTCTGGTTTTGGTTGTGTCCACTTTAAACCAATAGCAACCTCCTGAGCAACTTTAATTATTTTCTTTTTGACTCTGGCAGAAATTGCTGTTTTAGGGAATATTTCTATAAGTTCAACATTTCTGCTGGATAGTTTGATAAACTCCGGATGCTGTCTGTTGATATAATATTTAACTGCTGCAATCGCAAAGCCAGCCTCTTGTAAAGTAGGGATACTTTTCCCCCATAATTCTTCACTACCGCCCCAGTCTTCTGCACAGGTGCTTACAATAACTATTTTACGCATAAGTATTATTCTGATATTGAAGTGTTATTGAACAGATGATAGTATCCTCCTTTTAATTTAACCAATTCTTCATGGGTGCCTGATTCAGATATTTTTCCACCAGATAGGAAATAGATATAATCTGCGTGCTTCACCGCTGATTGACGATGACTGATAATTAACGCTGCACGGTTCCCGATTCTTTCTCTCAGGGAATCAAATAGCTCTTTTTCTGATGTTGCATCTAAGGCACTTGTTGCCTCATCTAATACTATAAAGCGGGAATTGCTGTAAAATGCTCTTGCAATAGCCAATTTTTGCCATTGACCAATACTGACTTCATGCCCATCTTCAAAAATACGTCCCATGATCGTGTCATAACCATCCGGGAAGGTATCTATGTACAAATTAGCACCTGAATTGGTTGCTGCTTCCACAATATCTTGTTGATTACGGTTTTTAGTATGTATGTCACCAAAGCGGATATTATCTGTGACACTTACGTTGTATTTACCGAAATCCTGGAATACTGCGCAAATCTGCTTTTGATATTCGGTACTGCTGAAGTTTTTTATATCCATATTATTCAGTGTGATGGCACCTGAAGTTGGATCATAAAGACGGCAAAGTAATTTAATTAGTGTTGATTTACCTGCACCATTGCTACCTACTATAGCTACTATTTTACCAGCAGGCATTTTTAAGTTGATATCGCTAAGCGTGGGCTTATCTGCATGGGGATAAATGAAGCTGACATTTTTAAGCTCAAGATCTATATGTGGATCCGCTGGTATAGGCGCAGGATTATTATTTTCCTCCAATCCGCTTTTTAAATCAAAGAGTTCAAATAGACTTTTAACATAAATATTGTTCTGATAAAGTGTGGCAATACCAGCAGAAAGACTTTGCATAACGGTAAATGACTGTGGGAACACGACAAGAAATAGTGTGATATCTCCAATGCTGGTTAGGCCATGCATGCTGCCAATGACAATATAAGCAATACAGGCAAAAAATCCCAAAGTAGCAATTATGGCCGTAGCTACCTCCCTATAAGTGCGGCGCTTGCTAATGTGTAATCTACTATCCAGCAATGAGAGTCTTATTCTTACATACATCTCACGTATATGATGACCAAGGCCGAAACTCCTGATTTCTTTGGCATGAATATCTGACATAATCAAAGAACTGAGATAGCCAGATTTTCTTTCTAATGCCGTCTGAGATAATCTAAGTATGTTTTGAGTATCCGCAAAATTTATTCTTACCCATAAGGTAGGAATAACAAATAGGGCAAGAATAGGAAATAAACGCCAGTCTATCGCGATCATCATAGAAGTTATTAAAGCCAGTCCTATTGCATTTTTAGATATTTCTACGATGGTTGCTACAATAAGGTTTGGACGGTCGCTACCCATATCTCTGGCCCTTTTCAGTACATCAAAATATTCAGGACTTTCATAGAAGGACAAATCGAGGCCGATAGCACTTCTGTGAATTTTATCGTCCACAAATTCAGTTACTTTAGCTGATTGCTTTTCTGTAATATAACCTGACACTGATTTGATGATGGCATAAGTAATTGTTGCCAAACCTCCAAAGATGATGTATTCAATAACCAACGGCTCATCTTTTATATTATTGATCCCATTTTTCGATACCGTATCAATCACTACCTTCAAAAGATAAAATGAAGCGTAAAGTAATGCACTTTCTGCAAAAATAAATATGATAGAAATAGCAGTCCATTTCTTAGAGGCTGTTAAGATTAGCCTGAGAATCCTCATAATGTTGAGGTTGGTACTGAACTTATGGACTTTCTCGGTAAAGGATTTTATCATTGAGTCATAGGATGTATATATCAACAAAAATAACAAATTAAGCTGGTCCTGAAAGGTTTGAGTGACATTTCGGCACCCTTTTCTACATGCTATTTTCTGGATGGTCTTTTTTTAGTCACTTGATTAACAGTAACAGTCAGCATTTTATATGCAATTTTTGAAATTGGCTTTTCTATAATTTTATTTATTACCCATGAAGCAAAGGTAATAGCTATAAATAGCAGGAATAACAGAAGGTCTGGCTGGATCATATCTCTACAATACCAATAAAAACATAGGAAATAGATATGGAACAGGTAAAATGGATAAGCGATTTCACCTAATGTTTGATAAAATGGTCTACCATTGACATGCAGCTTCTTTTTTGCTATCAACATGAACACTCCATATATCACACAAATGATGATGACAATTCCCCATAAGCTTACAATATCAGGCTCTTTGTAAAATTTACCTAATTGTTGTTGAAGTGGTCTAGATATGGCTATCTGACAGAAAAAATTAAGTGCCAATAAGAAGTATAATTTCCTCTTCTCTGAATAATTAACACTAATAAAAAAGAATAACATTCCGGCAGTAAAAGGTAGGATCACAAAATTTAATGATACGACTTGTTGGAATGCAGCAAATATGCAATACAAGAGCAGGATTGCAATTATTTGAATAATTCGGTTCCAAAGTTTAAAGGCGATGATTAATCCGATAAAAATGTAAAAAAAGAGTTCTATAGCCAAGGTATGAAATACAGGATTGATCATTTGATAACCAAAAATGCTAGGTATCATGGTTAAATTTACCAGTAATGTTTTGGATGAAGTGTGGGCAAGATAAGAGTGGCTAATGAGTCTTGGAAGAATAAAAGCTGCAATACAGCTTATCCAGAATAATGGATATATTCTAGATAGCCTGGTAATCGTGAATTCTTTAATGTCTCGCGTCAAAGATGTCATAGTAACAACATAACCGCTGACTATAAAGAAGATTATAAGTGCAAGTGTTCCATAACAGGAGATATTTAGCCATTTTAGATTTGCCGGAACGATTTTATAAATATAATTGAATGTATCAGTATAGTGGGCCATGAATACCATAACTACTGCGAAAAAACGTAATAAATCTAAGGTTCCAGATCTTTGCTTTGGAAAGGAGAGCGCATTTTGAATCATATATCGCTTGATTACGAAAATATAAAAGTTGAGAATTCTTATTTATGGTATGCAATATACCTACCAATAAATTAGTTGATCAATTTCCATAAAGATCCCTCGTATCTGAAGGGCCTAAATTGTATGTAGTATTTTTCACTTGTTGATACGAATTCATATTGCTTTTTATAGTTAAATCCTATTTTTTGATGGATCTTGGCCTTATTGAAAAAGTAACAAGGATAGGAAGCCTCTATACCATAAAAAGCTGGTGGAACGTTCTGTATTGTAATTCTATCTTCTTCTTTATTGTTATACCCTATATAATCAAGCATTAGGTAGGGTATGTTTGCTGCAATTACTTCATCAAGAAAATCATAGGGTTTTTCTAAGTACTGCAATACACTGCAAATGAGAAAAAGCTGTGGCGTATTTTCCTCAAGGCATGCTGAAATATTGTTGTAGAATTTAACGTGTTCGTTTTCGAAATCCTTCTTTCCGGCGCTTACGAATTGTGGCTGCTCAATAATACACCATCTCAGTTTCTTTAAATGTTTTAGATATGGATAATTTTGATAATAAGCAGTTCCTAAAGATCCTCCAAAATCAATTATAGTAAGTTCGTTATTGTTTTCTGAAGCCAGAAAAAGTAAGGTTTTTAATAATGGAAAGTTCATTTGAACTTCGTTATAGGCTATTCCGTCGCGTTCATAAGCGATTTCATTATTTTTAACTTTTTGCGTGGTCTCTTTGATCCTATTTAAAATGTGGTCCTCATCATACCCCTTACATTTCTTTTTAGCCTCAATATAATTGGCATATGATCCTTTCCACCCATATTTAAAACTGTACCATCGGAAGGTCTGAAGAATAGGCGGTGCGAGTTCTTTTAATAAGTAGTGAATCATGATTGAAGAGGATTGTCTTGGGGTTATACTACAGCAATGTTATCATATGGTTCATAAATATAATCTTTAGGATCGAAAGCAGTTGATGCAAGGACCAGTAAAATGGCGTCTTTGGAAAAGTCGTGCATGATATGCCAGTCTTCAGGTTGGAGAAATAAACATTGATCCGGACTCTTCAATTTATAGACTTCGATCGTTTTATGGTCATTATTTGTAACAGTACAGGAACCCGCTAGACAGATTACTGCCTGATATGTTTCATGGTGTCTATGACCGCCTTTTTCTTTTACATCTATTGCATAGATGTAAAAAAGTCGTTTAATCTCAAATGGTACTATGCTATCCAAGACTGTTAGACTACCTCTGTGATCGCTAAAAGTTTGTATTTTTTGGATGTTCGCCATTCATTATTAAGTTGATGTCAATTAAGTCAAGGATCTCAGGTTCGTCACCCATATCGAATTTTCTTGCAAAAAGCATTCCCGACTCAGCAATACCTTTGATATCTGTTTCATTCAATAATTTTGGTCTTGCACCTCCTTTTGACCAATCTATGTAGCGGTAGTTGTTATTGACTACTTTGTCTTTATAAGGAGAATTTAACAGAATAGTTTGAAAAGCAAATTCATCACTAGCCCAGCTCAAGGCGAAGAATTTCATTAATTTCTTATCGTGTTCTACTTTATTTACAACATACATAGCAGCTCCTGGACTTAACATCCAAAACATAGATTTGCCATAAGGATGCATGTTGTATGGGACTTTTCGCTTCGGCAATAATTTGGTGACTAATTTTTCAAGGAAGTATTTCCCCACAAAATTATGATCGGAAAAAAAGTACTTTTCCATTCTTATTAAGCCTTCTGTCCAGTCGTTTCTAATGTCTCTGTAACTTAAAAATTCTTTACCCGTATGCTGTACAAAGAAGTCATTGATGAATTTCGCAGGTTTGATAGGGTAGTCCTGTCCGCTTAAAAAATTGATATATTTGTAATCAATACCAGTATCGACGATTTCTTTGATACACTGAAAAGTAGCCTTGACTGTAGAAAAACCCGACCATCTTACATCTGCTCTCTTTTTGACGAAGAAAACATTGGGCAGAACACTTAGGAACAAGTAAGAAGAGATATCAAACTTTTTATCTACATGTATATAAAAATCAAAATTTTCATGATACATCATCCTTATCATTCTTTCAGTTTGTTTTGGATCTGTATAGGTAAGGATTAAGTGAGCGATTCTCATTTGTGATCTGTTAATTTGTATTTTTCTTGTAATAATTTGCAATGGTTAACTGTTACCGAAGGCTTGATTGTAATTATTTTAGTTGTGAATCAAAAATCATAACTTATAATAAATCAACCTTATGGACTCTATTTAAAAAACATATCAAGTATACAAATGTAATATAATCCCCGTTGTGTGCAATAAAATCTACACTGATTTACGAATAAATGATTAGACTCATATTTGTTATTTTATTTGATGTCAGGACAATTCAGTGCTTTGGAAAAGCAATAGCGATGGTTATTTAAATAAAATAACTAATTTAGATTCGATGAAATTGACCTCCATTATAACGGTTAACTATAACCAGCCACAGGTAACACTTGCTTTTCTTCTATCCATCAAACAAAATACCGTTAGGTCACCTGTAGAAGTTATTCTTGTAGATAATGGCTGTTCGGAAAATCACGAATTGGCATTCCGGTCGGCTTATCCTGAACTAATTTACATTAGCTCTGAGATTAATCTGGGCTTTGCCGGTGGTAATAATTTAGGAATTAAAGCGGCAAAGGGAGATTTTCTGTTGCTGCTCAATAATGATACTGAAATTACTTCTAACCTGATTGAAGAACTAAGTTCCGAGCTGGAAAATAATAAGGACATAGGAATGATTTCCCCTTTGATACTTTATTATGATCATCCGGAAATTATCCAATATGCCGGATTTACGGAAATGAATTACTTGCTGGCAAGGAACAGTGGAATAGGGAGTATGGAGAAAAACACCGGACAATTCGATCATGATAGCAGAGAAACCGGATTTTGCCATGGCGCAGCGATGATGTGCAGACGTACAGATCTGGAGACTATCGGCTTAATGGAAGAGCAGTTTTTTCTGTACTATGAAGAGCTGGATTGGTGTGAAAAGTTTAAAAGAGCAGGGAAGAAAATTTGGTTTACGGGGCGTACGCAAATATTTCATAAAGAGTCTATCAGTGTGGGTAAAGAGAGTATAATTAAAACTTACTTCATGACTAGGAACAGAATGCTTTATATTCGCAGAAATACGAATTGGCTGAATGCTTTTTTTTTCAGCTTGTATTTTATGCTGATTGCTTCGCCAAAACAAGGGATCCTGTACCTGAAGAAGGGGAGGGGCGATTTAGTGAAATGGTTATTTAAGGGCATTTTATGGAATCTTAGCCATTCTAAGAACAGTACCAATTTAGGTTTTAAAATTTAGTATTAATGATTATAGCTTTCTGGATCAGTATCTTTCTGATCATCTACACCTTTGTTGGTTACGGTTTTGTATTATTTTTCCTTGTCAAAATAAAGGGATTATTTATTAAGCCTTTCGTGTTCAGGACAGATGCCTTATTGCCAACTGTGACCATCTTAATTGCTGCTTATAATGAGGAAGACCTGATTATTGAGAAAGTAGAAAACACTATAGGATTAAACTATCCGAAGGACAAATTTCAGATTATCTTTATTACAGACGGTTCTACAGACAGTACCGCAGAACGGATACAAGGATTTGCTGAGGTTACCTTATTGCATGAAGATTCACGTGCAGGAAAAATGGCTGCCATCAAAAGAGCCATTCCATATATTGAGGGTGAGATTACAGTCTTTACGGATGCCAATACATTTTTAAACAAGGATGCCTTGCTGAAATTGGTAAAGCATTATCAAAATCCGAAAGTAGGTGCTGTTGCTGGTGAAAAGCGTATTCTGGTAGAAGAGCTGGCTGATGCAAGCTCTGCAGGAGAAGGTTTTTACTGGAAGTATGAGTCCAAACTTAAGAAATGGGATTATGCTTTATATTCTAACGTAGGTGCCGCAGGTGAGCTGTTCAGCATCAGAACGGGGCTTTATCAGCCTGTGGAGACAGATACGATTATTGATGACCATATGATTGCAATGAGAATTGCAGAGCAGGGGCATATCATTGCTTACGAGCCGGATGCTTACGCGATGGAAACGGCTTCTGCGGATGTAAAGGAAGAATTAAAACGTAAAGTGAGAATAGCTGCAGGGGGGATACAATCTATATTGCGCTTAAAAAAGGCAGCGAACCCTTTCCATAATTTCATATTTACTTTCCAATACATCAGTCACAGGGTGCTGCGGTGGACGATTACGCCATTCCTGCTGATTCTTGCTTTAATGCTGAATGGTATAATTGCCTTTACAACGGATATGGTATTTTATCAGCTATTGCTTGTGCTGCAAGTGGTTTTTTACCTGCTGAGCTTAACAGGTTTTTATTTTGAAAGCAGGAATATTCGTATTAAAGCACTATTTATTCCCTATTACTTTTGTGTGATGAATTACGCTGTGCTGGCTGGTATCGTCAGGTATTATAAAAAGAACCAGAGTGCAGCCTGGGAGAAATCTAAGCGTAAGTAAGTAGAGGACTGAATAACCAGAGCTTAACCGGATTGGAACTGATGGGCTTTGCTAAACTCACAATGGCTTGATCTGCACATAGCCAGCTGTCTAGTTGATAGCGGTTTTTACCTCTTGTCTGGATACTATTTAGTGAGGATACTTCATTCAGGTAGTCAATCAGGCCTTCTCCGGTAGCTTTAAGCAAGGCTTCCTTTCTGGTCCATAGCGTGTAAAAATTGAGTGATGGTTTAAGTCCCTGATGAATGAACCTGATTTCTTCTTTAGCAAAACAGCTTCCGAGGATAGTTGTAAAGTCAAAATCTTCAACGTGTTGTTCTACATCAATACCAATATCTTGTGAGCTGATGGCTATTAAAACATGGTGCTGATGGTGACTAAGGTTAAAGTATAGCGTATTGCTGATATAGGGTTTTCTATTTTTGGTATAACTGTATTCAATTTGGTCGGGGAAGAGACCAGTAAATTTAGAAAGTAGCATACGAAGACAGTACCTGGCGACTATATAACTTTCCTTATCTGTTTTATGATAGAATTTCTCTGCTTTTTCTCTTTCGGCAGTGGACAGGATAAGATATGGGTTAACGATGGCAGCAAGAGATAGGACGTCAATTTTAAAGACATGAACATCATTTTTAGTGCTGAGCTCTTCTCCATTATAGTTATGCCAAGATTGGTTTTCGACCAGCAGGTGATTGGGCATGATGTATTAATTATTATCTAATGCTTTTTGTAACACCCGGGCAAAATCCCGATCATTTGGTGGATGGAGTATGCTGCCATGGTCACCGGGAACAAGGTAAATATCAATGCCCTTCTTAGCGAAGGGTTTCCAGCCAAGATATACAGGATCGTCCAGGTGATAGAGTCTTTTAGTGACTCTCAGTAAGCTGACTTTAATATCAGCGGGCTGAATTTCATATTTACCATGGGCAGCATCATATATATCGAAGATTTCTTTCTCATAGGGAGTGAGATCTGAGACATAGGCTTCTGTAGGCAGGGGCAATGGTGGCTTGACAAAGGGGACAATATTCCTTAGCTTGTGCGAAATAATGGTAGCTTGATAAGCGAAGGCATCCGCAGGAAACATCGTTAATGTTTTTGCAAGGTGAGGAATCTTAGAAAACTGCCTTAACACCTTTTTGGTGAGACGTACCGCGCCGGTAGAATGGTCTGTTCTGCCACCTATATAAGTATCAACTATACCTACAAAATTTACTTTCTTACCCATGGCAACTAATTGTTTCGACATTTCAAATGCGATTAAGCCACCAAAGGAATAACCTGCCAGATAAAATGGTCCTTCAGGATTATTCTTTAATAAGTCGCTGATATATGCTTTGGATATTTCTTCCAATGTATGTAATGGCTCATGGCTTTTCGAAAGACCCAGTGCCTGGAAGCCATATATAGGTTGTTCCTGATCGAGGTATTTAATAATTGGTTTATAAAATAATACGTTAAGTCCGCCACCGTGAATCAGGTATACCGGAGGTTTGGTACCTGAAGTTTTTATTGGGACTAAGGCATCCCACTGTTCTTCCTGATCTGATTGTATTTTTTTAGCAAGCTTCGTTACGGTTGCATTTTCAAAAAGTGTAGCCAAGGGAAGTCTTTTTCCTGTTGCTTTTTCTATCGCAATCATGACTTTCACCGCAAGCAGAGATTGTCCACCCAATTCAAAAAAGTCGGCGTTAACGGATAGCTCTTTTATTCCTAGTACTACAGACCATATATCGGCAATAAGAATTTCATTCTCGCCTCTTGGTTGATCATAGGTAAGGTTTTGTACCTGCGCTTTTAATTCCGGTTTAGGCAGGGCTTTTTTATCAATCTTATTGTTGGGTGTTAAAGGAAACTCATTTAATACTACGAAGTCAGCCGGCACCATATAGTCCGGTAAATGCTTTCCAAGCTCATTTTTCCACAGCGTAATATCTTCGTCTTCATTTGCTGTCAGGATGACATAAGCCACAAGCCTTTTGTTGTTTGGAATATCTTCTCTTGCAATAACTACTGCCTGTTGTATTGTTTTCATATCAACAAGTTGCGATTCTATTTCTCCCAGCTCAATTCTGTGCCCCCTTATTTTGACCTGCTGGTCAATCCTTCCAAGATATCGGATTTCTGCATTGTCTGAAAACGTACCCAAGTCGCCAGTTTTGTACAATCTGGCATTTGGGGATTGGCTAAACGGGTCTTTGATAAATCTTTCAGCAGTCAGGGCCGTCTGGTTCAGATAACCAGCTGCCACACCATCTCCACCAATATATATTTCTCCTGACACACCGGGAGCGAGTAACTGCTGCTCTTCATTGAGGATATAAACAGTCGTATTGTTAATAGGATAACCAATGGTTATTGCACTGTCTTTAGGGGTAATTTGTTTGATAGTAGACCAAATGGTTGTTTCTGTCGGGCCATACATATTCCATAACTCACTTGATTTTTCGACGAGTAACTCCGCTAGCTCTTTTGGTAATGCTTCACCTCCGCATAAAATTTTAACAGGCAGTCTTTTACTCCACCCAGAATCAATTATCATTCTCCAGGTTGAAGGAGTTGCCTGCATGAAGGTTATTTCTTTCTCTGTTAAGAGGTCAAGCAATAATCGGCCATCTTTGGCAGATTCACTATCACAGATAATTAACTCTGCTCCGGTAATCAATGGTAGGTAAAGTTCTAATCCGGCAATGTCAAAAGAAATGGTAGTGATTGCCAGAAGACGGTCTTCATGAGTGATCCCTGGCTGCGATTGCATGCTGCAAAGAAAGTTGACCAGGTTTCTATGGGTTATTTTTACACCTTTAGGCTGGCCGGTAGAACCGGAAGTATATAAAACATAAGCCAGATCATTTGCATTTACTGCTATCCCAGGATTAGTTTTAGGATAGTTATTCAACGCGCGGGATAGATCTTCTATAATAATCTCCTTTGCACCAGTTTTAAAATGCCCGCTGTAGGCTTTAGAAATCAATAAAATTTTTGCCCCGGCATCCTCCAGCATGTATTCTATGCGTTCCTGTGGATATTCAGGATCTAGTGGAACATATACTGCACCAGCTTTTAAAATACCGAGAAGGCAAATAAGCATTTCTATTGATCGTTCTGAAGCTAGCCCAATAATATCTCCACCTTTAATCCCTTGTTCTGCCAGGTAAGCTGCAAATTGATTTGAACGTATAACTAGTTCCTTATAGCTAAGCTTTTGGTTATTGAAAATAACTGCTGTTTTCTGAGGGAATTTATTTGCCGTTTGTTCTATCAGTTCGGAAAGATGACTATCCGAAGGATACTGAGCAGAAGTATTTACCCATGATGTAAGCTGGTCTTTCCAGACCTCATTCTTCTTACTATTCAGCTCACTAATGGTAATTTCTGGATTACTGACTAATGAATGCAACAGCTGATCAAAATCTTCAGCCATCTTTGTGATAGTCTCTGGTTTAAACAGCTGAGTATTGTATGACCATTCAAGGGTAAAAGACGATTTGGAACGGGTAGCATTCATGAAAAGCTCAAATGTTTCATAAGCTCTTGGATTGGAAATTAGTGTGAAATCCAATTTTTCAAAGGCTACAGCATCATCCATTCCCATATCTATGTTGAAGATTACAGGAACGAGAGGAATACGCGAGTGATCGCGCACAATATTTAGTTTATTGATCAGCTGACCAAAAGTAAAATTCTGATGATCATAGGCATCAAAAAACTCACTCTTTCTCTTCTTCAGATAGGCTAAGAATGTGGAAGCTGGATCTATGGAAGATTTTAGTGGCAATAGGTTAACGCAATGACCAACCAGACCAAAGTTTTCGGTAGCAGACTGACCAGCTGCGGGGAGGCCGACAACGATTTCGCGTTGATTGGTTTGCAAGTGTAAGAAAATCTCAAAGGCACTAAGCAGCGTATTAACAAGACTTGAGCCCACTCGGGCACCCATTATTTTGAGCCTTTCTACTAATGGAACAGGAAGATGCTGGTCAAAACGTTTGGCTTTATAGGTACGTATTGACGGTCTTGGATAATCTGTAGGAAGGTCTAAGACTGGTATAATGTCTTTATACATATTCATCCAATAGTTTTCCGTCTCCTGATACTGACCGCTTTGCTTGAAATGCTTCTGCTCTTCAGCGTACTTACTAATTTGAGGTGCCTCCTCGAGTTGAAGGTACTCACCTCTTACTTTTATATTATAGATTTTACTTAGGTCTTCGAGTATTACTCCTAAAGACCACCCGTCACCGATAATGTGATGAATAACAAGGGTAAAATAGTGATGATAGGTGCTTAATTTATGCAGATGAAGTCTGAACAAAGGACCTTCTTCCAAGTCAAACAACTGCTCCATCTGAGACGAAATAAAATTGTCCAGATATGTTGTCTGATCTGTTAAATCAGCTATATTTTCCTCTTCTAATGCTGCAGGGATATGTTTGTAGATCAGGAGCATGTCGCCATTAGCACTCACGGTTGAGCGTAATGCCTCATGCCTGTTTATTACTTCTTGTAAAGCTGAACTGAAATGTTCCGGATGAAAGATTCCCTTAAGATCCAGGGATACAGATTCATTATATGCAAGGCTAGACTCTTTGCCACCTATTGCACAGGACAACCATATTTCTTTTTGTGGTTCATTGCTAAATACAACCTTCGTTATTTCTTTACCCTCTTGAAAGGGATTAAAATCGACAGGTGTTAAAGTAATTTGAGACATTAATTGTATACTTAGTTTACTTGTAAATATTTACCAGGGTTTTGAATATCTTCAACAAACCACGCTGGGTTACCGGTTTTATCTTTTCCTAATTTTGCATTAGGAACCGGGGGAGTATTAAAATCAATTTGTTTACTAGTTATTTGTTCTGACTCCTGTTCCAGTTCGTATAGTGGAATAAACTGAGCTGCAATTAACTCCGTCAGACTTTCTTCAAAAGTACTAATTATTTTATGGATGTCTTCCTGGGTATGAGCAGTAGTCATAAAGCAGGGAAAACCATCAAGGATATGAACGTTTTTATATCGCATTAGCGTAAACAATAATTCCGAATAAAGGTATTCTTCAAGAAATTTGATACGCCAAAGGGAGCCAAAATGAACAATCGTCATTGGTACTTTTAGTCGCACGCAAATTTCTGCTAGTGCATTTGCCAGTAAGCTAGTTTTTTCATTCAGACTAACTTGTAATTGAGGCCCCTCAGCTTTCATATAAAGAAGGGCAGCTTTTGTTGTAGCTAGTGTTAAAGGGTGACGTACAAATGTACCTGCGAAATAGGTAACACCGATCTCTGGAATAGAATCATCTCCAAATTGCCAGTTTCCGCCATCCAGGGCATCCATGAATTTACGCTCTCCGGCAATAATCCCAACGGAAATACCGCCACCGGCAACTTTACCGTAGGTGCCTAAGTCGGCTTTAATCCCAAACATCCCCTGAATTCCTCGCGGGTGGAATCTGAAGCCTGAAATTACTTCGTCAAATATAAGTGCTGATCCTGATTGTTTCGTGATCGTACGTAGCTCCTTTAAGAATGCGATAGGTTGTAATTCTGGCCTGCGACTCTGAATGGGTTCAACGAGCACAGCAGCTAATTCATCTGCACGTTCTCTGATTATCTTAAGTGTTTCCTCTGTACCATAATCCAAAATCAGCATATTCTCCACTGCTTCTGGCATAATGCCTGGTGCTGCAGGAAAGCTTTTTAATTTTTTAGTGCCTCTCACTATAACTTCGTCTACAATACCATGATAGGAGCCTGTAAAAGCAACAATCAGTGAGCGTCCGGTTACTGTTCTTGCAATTCGCATAGCACCCAAAACAGCTTCAGAGCCTGTATTACACAAGGCAGCACGGTCGAAATCTGTAAATTCACAGATCAATTCGCATACCTCGCCTGATAATTCATGTTGAGGGCCGATTTCATATCCTTTTTCAATTTGATCAATCAGCGCGGCCTTAATTACATCAGGCTGGTAGCCGAGCATACTGGAGCCGAAACCGTTAAGTGCATCAACATAATCATTGCCATCCAGATCCCAGAAATGACTTCCTTTAGATTTATTGATGACGATGGAATAAACAAGTTCTTTGGTTGCTGGCTTAAAGCCCGAAACTACCCTTGGATCTGCCATATGTCCCCGGTGCTGTTGGGTATAGGCTTTACTTTTCCCTGTTTTTTGATTGTATAATCTTGTGAATTCGCTTAGGTACTGTTGCTGTTGAGGAGATAGTACAGTTGCTTTTCTTTCAATTCTTGCAGTGGCTCCAAAGGGCTTCTTAATTTCAATCTGCTCTTCGGCAGAAAGTGAAAGGCTAGCATCCTCTTTTTTTACCTGGAGTACAGGGTTTGTGTGTATACCGTTTGCAAGTGGCTGTATTTGGGCGGCCGACTGTGGTAGGGCAGGTGAGTTAACGCCTGTCATTAATTCTACTTGTCTGGAGAGCAGCTGTAACTGCTGTGCTATTAAGCCTAAAGCACTGTCTGCTGGTACCATACTTGCTGATTGTTGCGGAACTGATTGCGTATAATGGGCAGCTGAAACCGGGACATGATTTACCTGGTTATTAGGTAGTGCATTAGCCATCTGTCTGGTTTCTTCTTTGGGTAAAGTATTATCGATATAAGTGGCAAGACTCTCTATCGTATCAAATTCTTCGTTTAATTGTCTGAATGTAATAGGAAGGGCAAATTCTTTCTTTAATATGATTGCCATTTGTGTAAGCAAAAGGGAATCCATACCAATTTCAACGAAGTTCAAATCGGGGCTTACATCATTCATCTCAATTCCTGATGCATTTTCTAAAATGGTTTTGATTTGCTCAATTAAAGTATCTTTCCTCATAACGGTGTGCTCTATAAAAAAGCTTTGTTTAATATCTATAATATTATTTTGGTGAGATTTTGGGTCTACCCAATATCTTTTTTTGTGATAGGCATATGTAGGCAGGTCAATCTTTCTTCTGGCCTGACCGTGATAAAAGGCACTCCAGTCTGGTTCTAATCCAGCAAGCCATATTTTACCTAATGCTTTTAGAATGGATTCATACGCCCCTTCCTTTTTATCCAGACTGGCTACTGCAGTGGCCATATTTTTATTAGGATGCTGGAAAACAAGAGTAGTACAAACATTTCCCGGGCCGCTTTCTATGAGCGCAGGGTTTTCCAGGTCCATAATGGTATCCAGTGCTTTGGAAAACTGTACTGTTTTACGCAGGTGCTCTGCCCAGTAAGCGGGATCTGTAGCCTCGGCATCTGTAAGGAAATTACCAGTAACAGTGGATACAATGGGTTTTTCTGGTCTTTTTAACTTCACTTCTTCTACCAGTTTCCTGAATTCAGGAACTATTGCATCCATCATATGAGAATGAAAAGCATGACTGGTGAGTAGTTTTTTATGGAGTATCTCTTGTTCATCAAGGATCTTGCTGAACTGATCAATAGCTTCTTCTGTACCCGCAACAACACAAAGGTTATGACTGTTTACAGCGGCAAGAGATAGATTAGCTGGTAAAATCCCGACTATCTCCTCAGCACTGTGGCGGATGCTCAGCATCATACCTGATGGTAGGGCACTGACTAAATTACCCCGGCTTGCAATCAGCTTTAAACCATCTTTGAGTGAAAATACTCCCGCCAGATGGGCTGCTACATACTCGCCAATACTGTGCCCGCATAAAATATCTGGAACAATGCCCCAGCTCATCCATAGTTTGGCTAAAGCATACTCGGTAATAAATAACGCAGGCTGGGTATATTTTGTATTTGCTATATCCTGCTGTGCGGATTCATCGGTAATGACCGGATAAATGATAGTACGGATATCTTTGTCTATATACTGATTCAGGATTTCAGCACATTCATCAATGGCGGACCTAAATATATCTTCTTCTTTGTAAAGCCCCGCACCCATTTGAAGGTATTGTGCTCCTTGTCCGGGAAACAGAAATACGGTTTCTGAGGGTAATGTTTTCAGCTGGCTACTATTAACTGCTGAGAGGGGCTGCTCCAGGCTGCTGTTTAATTCTTCGGTCGTTCCGGCAACAGCAAACCGCCGATGTTTGAAATTTGCTCTTGTAGCTTGTAAGGTACTTGCTGTATCTGCAAGATGAAGATTTGTGGTGGATAGATGCTGCTGCAAAGCTTCAGTATATCCCTGCAAGCTATCTGTTGTTCGTGCCGACCAGGTAAAGAGTTGTTTTGATTTTCCTGTGTCGGTGTTTTCGAGCGGTGCATGATCCTTCTCTTCCATGATTACATGAACATTGGTACCTCCAACGCCAAAAGAACTCACACCGGCCCTTTTCTTCCCGTCCGCATGCCAGTCTTGCAAAGTGGTGTTTACATAAAAAGGAGATTGCTCAAAATCTATATCAGGGTTTGGCTGATCAAAATTTATTGAAGGGGGAATTTGCTTATGGTACAGCGATAAGGCTGTTTTAATCACTCCTGCAACTCCTGCTGCAGAAGTCATATGCCCCATATTACTTTTTATGGAACCTATTGCGCAGTATTGATTTGATGCCTGTTCGCCAAAGGCCAGTCTTAATCCTTCAATTTCTATGGGATCACCTAATGGGGTGGCTGTTCCATGTGTTTCTACGTAAGTGATGGTAGCAGGATCGACGCCGGCATCCTGGATAGCCATCTCAATGGCAATACGCTGGCCATTGGTACTAGGTGCAGTAAAACTTCCCTTGTTGCCGCCATCATTATTTACGCCAACGCCTTTGATTATACCATAGATTAAGTCGCCATCTGCCTCTGCTGCTGCAAGGGTTTTTAAAAGAACTACGCCCGCCCCGTCACTGAATACAGTACCTGTTGCCATGGCATCAAATGATCTGCAATGTCCGTCCTTACTCAGCATGGCCCCATCCTGGTAAAGATGACCGCTATAAATGGGTGAGGTGATGCTGGCACCACCTGCAATAGCTACATCGCATTGATTTTTACGCAAACTTTCTACGGCTTGTGCAATGGCTAAAAGGGATGTTGAACACGCCGAAAAAACACTTACTGCCGGACCTTTGAGGTTGAGCTGATAGGCAGTACGGGAGGAGATATAATCTTTCTCATTTACAGTGCTTACCTGGAAACTGCCTGCAATTTCAATGCGTTCGGGATGCTGAAGAACATTGTTTTGGAAATAGGTGTTTGCACCCGATCCGGCAAATACGCCTATAGTGCCATCATAATGATCAGGCAGATGCCCTGATTTTTCGAGTACATCTCTGCTGATTTCGAGAAATATACGCTGCTGTGGATCCATTAGTTCGGCAAGCTTAGGATTGATGCCGAAAAATTCAGCATCAAACATTTCAGCATCTTTCACAATTCCACGGGCAGCTACATATTGGTCGTCGTTTGTTACTTGTTCGGGAATGGACGAATCCAATTCCTCTTTGTTAAAAAAGGTTGTTGTTTCTTTTCCTTCGCGTAAGATCTCCCATAACCCCTCGATTGTATTTGCCCCGGGAAATTTAGCAGCCATACCAATGATCGCAATAGGTTGTGCGGGATCGGCTTTTATGGCCACTCTTTTTTTTATTGGCTGCTTCTCTTCGGTTAATCCAAGATGAGTGAGGAGCTGACTGATGGTTGGAAACTGGTATAGTTTAGTAATGGGTAAATTGATCTGGTATTTTGATTGTAAAGCTGCCGTTGTTTTTACTGCAAGCAGGGAATTGCCACCAAGTTCGAAGAAATTATCTTCCAAACCTACCTGGTCCAGATCAAGTATGGATGCCCATAATGCCGCAATTTTCTTTTCTTCGTTTGTTTTTGGTGATCGGTAGAGTACAGATAATTCTGGTCTCTTCCTGTCGGGTGCTGGTAATGCCTTTTTATCAATTTTTCCATTGATGGTTTTTGGCAAATCGTCCATCCAGATAAAGGAGGAAGGTACCATATATTCAGGCAGCGTCTCCAACAAGTATTTGCGCAAAGGAGCAATGTTTTTATCTGCTGAAAGGGGTACAAGATAGGCAACGAGCTTTTTCTCGCCCTGAGCATCTGTTCTGGCAAGTACCACAGCGTGGTTGATCTCCGGATGATTTTGAAGAACAGTTTCTATTTCTCCAAGCTCTATCCTGAAACCGCGGATTTTTACCTGTTCATCTTTCCGACCTATAAATTCGATTTCTCCATTAGGGAGCCAGCGACCAAGATCACCTGTTTTATATAAGCGCTGATTGTCCTTAAAGGGATTAGTGATAAACTTTTCTGCAGTAAGTACCGGATTATTAAGATATCCTCGCGCCAGTCCCGCACCGGATACACATATTTCACCAAATATGCCCTGAGGTACCAATTGGTTCTCAGAATTCAGGATATAAATAGTAGTATTTGAAATTGGCTTACCGATGTAAATTGGTGTTCCCTGATGCAATTCTTTTACGATACAGCCCACTGTCGCTTCTGTAGGGCCATACTCATTATATACTTTTATCTCTGGATTTATACTTTTTAAGATATCAACATGGGTAGGATTAACTTCTTCACCCCCAACTATAGCACATTTTATACCTGAGAATGATATCTCCAGATGCTTCAACATGGAGATGTGGGCAGGTGTAATTTTAATACTGTTGATGATACTATTAGGACTAAAGGTATTGCTGAAAATTGCCGATAACTCTTCGTGATGCGGATAGATGACAAGCGTGCCACCTTGTGTGAGGGGACAAAATATACTGGTAACAGTAAGATCAAAAGATAGTGAAGTGAAAAGGCCAAAGTTAGCTGGACTAATGCCGTCAAAATAATAGCGGTTGGCCCATTGAATATAATTTGATACATTACTATGCGTCAAAGCACATCCTTTTGGGAGTCCGGTAGAACCTGAAGTGTAAATTACATAGATCAGGCTATCTGGATTTACTGTTACTCTCGGGCTTGATGTGCTATAACTATCCTGTTCTGCAGTAAAGAAATCGACTTCCTCTGCTGTTATCACCAGTTTGCAACCGCTGTTGGTGATCATATAATCAATGCGATCCTGCGGATATTCCGAATCTATGGGCACATATGCCGCACCTGCTTTTATTATAGCCAGAATGCTGATAATCATCCACTCGCTTCGCTCTAGTTTTATCGCTGCAAGGTCGCCATTATGAATTTTCCTCTTCTGGATCAGATACTTGCTAAACTGATTTGACCTCTGGTCAAGCTCCCTGTAGGTGAGACTGGTGGTGCCAAAAACAACTGCTATGTGGTCTGGTTTTGTATTTACTTGTTCCTCAAACAGGTCCAGTACCGACAATGTTAGTGGATAAGCTGCGGCAGTATGGTTAAACTCGTGCAGGACCTTTATTTTCTCTTTATCATTCAAATAGGTTAACTGATTTACTGGTTGTGCCGGATTGTCTGTTAACGCGATCATTAGCTGTTCTAAATGATCAGAAATGTATGTAACGGTATTTTGATGAAAGAGATCTTCATTGTAAACAATGTCTATGCTCAGCTCATTATTCACTTCTTTATAAATAAAACAGAGATCAAATTGATATGCGGTTACATTTACGTCACCTTCGGAAGTAATTGCAATGTTGAAAAGATGCTGGTCTGCCTGTTGATTTAAATCCTTTAATAAGGATTCAAATGGATAGGGTTGATGTGCTAAACCCTCTTGGATCACCTGATTTACTTTTTTAAGTAGTTCCAGTGAACTTGATTGTGCTGAAAAGGTAATTCTTAAAGGAATAACATTTGAAGAGACAATATTTCCGGTCAGCAGATCTGCCTGATCTGTGTATTTAAAGAGCAAAAGGTTCAGTACTGTTATAAAACCTGTTTCGAAATCATATCCCTCCGCTTTCAGCAGCGTTTGGAAGTTGGAAACTGCTTTTTTATCTATTATTTTTGAAACTGATTTTGCATGGTAGGATTTTACAGCCGACCTGATTGTGTCTGTCGGTAAATCGAGTACAGGAAGGTCTTGCTGAATCTGTTCAAGCCAGTAATCCCTATACTTTTTGTTGCTTTCCATAGAATACAAATTTTAAAAATAGCTTTTTTTATCAGTAGTATGGATGGTTTATAATACTATCCTAAAAATAATCGACGCGAATTTCGTGATTTATATGATGATAGCAATAAACTTTTGAATTTAAGTGTTATACCAGATATGTTTTTATTTGCTGCTGCTATGCTAAACCATTTTAATATCACAAATAAATATAAGAAATTTTGCGATTGCTTATAGTTATGAACAATACTAAACAATTATCCGTTTACTGATACAGGGTTTTTAACCTGTATTGCAAGGACCAATTAAAACTACCATATTTATAACATGAATTATCTTGAAGTATTAGACCAGGTAAGAACCCACGTTGCCGGCCTGTTTCACGCTCAAAAAGATGACAGATTAATCTATCATGACCTGGTACATACCGAGGATGTGGTTAAAGCTGTTGTAAAAATTGCCAATCACTATCAGCTGTCTGATCAGGATTTTTTTATAGTAAATACCGCCGCATGGTTTCATGATACAGGCTATTTAACTGATTTTACTGAACATGAGGCCAGGGGTGCCGCATCTGCGAGGGAATACCTGGGTTCGAAAAGCGTAGATCCGAAGGTAATTGAACAGGTAGCAAATTGTATTTTGTCTACGAAGATGCCACAGCATCCGGTTGGTCTGCTGGAGCAGATCGTTTGTGATGCTGATCTTTTCCATTTAGGTGGTGATTCCTTCAGGGAACGCAATAAGTTAATGCGTAAGGAAGCACAAGCCTGTGTGGGGAGAGATATTGACAAGGCGGACTGGCGTTTAAAAACGATCTGGCTGTTCGAAAATCACCATTACCATACGGCCTATGCGCAGGAACTGCTGACGGCGAAAAAGGAAATGAACCTGGAATGGCTGAAGGAGAAAGCTACGGAAGAACAGGATAAAGGGGAGAAACACCGAAAAGAAGAAAGTCATAAAAAAGAAGAAACGACCAGCAGAATTGAAGAGGCTGACAGTAAAATGGAAATGAGTAAAAAGGATCAGGAAATAGAAAAACATCTGCAGGATATTATTGCACTGAAAACAGCTGAAGATGATAAGCCGGCAAAAAAGAAGAAAAGTGACCGTCCGGAAAAGGGAATTGAAACCATGTTCAGGATTACATCGGGCAACCATCAACGCCTGAGTGATATGGCAGATAATAAGGCACATATCATGATCTCAACGAACTCTATCATTTTATCGGTCATCTTGAGTATCCTGCTGCGCAAGCTGGAGGATAACCCGCATCTGATTATCCCTACGCTGATCTTACTGATCATTTGTGTAGTAACAATGGTATTTTCAATTCTGGCTACACGCCCAACTGTGCCACCGGGAACCTTTACGCAGGAGGATATCAAGGAAAGGCGGACGAACTTGCTGTTTTTTGGTAATTTCTATAACATGAGCCTGGTAGATTATAACGCGGGTATGCAGGAAATGATGGAAGACAGGGAATTTTTGTATGGTAGCCTGGTGCGTGATTTATATTCACAGGGGGTTGTTTTAGGAAGAAAATACCGCTTGCTGAGAATAGCTTATAATGTGTTTATGTTTGGAATTATCGCTTCTGTACTTGCTTTTGTAATTGCTTCAGCTGTTGTAGCGCTTTAAACTTACTTATGGAACAATATTCATTCTTCAACCGTGATTTGAGCTGGTTAAGTTTTAATGAAAGGGTCTTACTGGAAGCTGAAAACCCAAATGTGCCCTTGTTGGAGCGTATTAAATTTTTATCTATTTACTCTTCTAATCTGGATGAGTTTTACCGGGTAAGAATGCCTGTTTTAATGGCGATTGATAATTTTGATGAAAGCAGCGGATTGGAAAATGCTTATTTTAAGGCTACTTTTCTGATCAATCAGCAACAGGAGCGGTTTGGTCACATTCTTAAAAATGACATCTTACCGGGACTGGAAAAGGAAAATATTCACTGGCTGTACAATGAGCCGATTCCTGAACAGATTGAGGAAGAGATTTCTGGGCTGTTTTTTAATGAGGTACTGGCTTTCATCGGCCTCTATTCTGTAGAACAAGACAGCGGGGCTTTTTTTGCTGAAAACAATAAATTATACCAGGCTGTAATTTTATCGAATGCTGCAGGGGTAGAGAGACTGGAACTGATCACCATTCCATCGGATGTATTACCGCGTTTATATGCCGTAAATGGTGAGAAAGGAAAATATATCGTATTCCTGGATGATATCATCAAACATAACCTGGCTTATCTTTTCCCTGATGAAAAGATTGCTGGTGTTTTTAATATCAAGATTACCCGCAACGCGGAGCTGAATATCAAGGATGAACTGGATGAAGATATTACAGCGGCGCTGGAAAAAGAACTGAAAAACAGGGATCTTGGATTTGCAACGCGCTTTTTATGTCAGCCTGAAATCCCTTTGCGTTATTTATACCGTATTATATACACATTGAACTTATCTAAAGCTTCGGTAGTACAGGGCGGTTTTTACCATAACCTGAAAGACCTGGGAGGTTTCCCATTGAATGATGCAGAGCTGAGTTATCCGAAATGGCCGGCACATAGCTGTCTGCATATTCCGAAAGGGGAAACGCTGTTCAGTGAAATCGCGAAAAGGGATATCATGGTACATGTGCCTTACCAGAAGTATGATGCTGTACTGCGGTTTTTTAATGAAGCGGCAAATGACAGTTTTGTGGAGGAAATCTATGTGACTTTATACAGGGTGGCCGACCATTCGAAGATTGTAAATGCGCTGATGACGGCAGCGAGAAACGGGAAAAGGGTAACAGTGATGGTAGAGCTGAAGGCCAGATTTGATGAAGCAAATAATATCAAATGGGCCTCGCAGATGAAAATGGCGGGAGTGAAGATTATTTATAGTAAAAATGACCTGAAGGTACATGCGAAGGTAGCGCTGGTGAAGCGAACGGTAAGGGATCAGACTTCCTACCTGGGGTTGCTGGCGACGGGAAACTTGAACGAATCTACGGCGAAATTTTATACGGACCATGTACTGCTGACCGCTTATCAGCCAATGTTGCTGGAACTACAGCAGCTTTTCGGTTTTTTAAGTAAGAAAAAGAAGAAGCCATTGCTGGAAGATGCCATCAATTTTGAGCATCTGCTGGTAGCGCAGTTTAATCTGCAGCAGAAATTTATTAGCTTGATTGAGAGAGAAATTGAGAACGCAAAGGCAGGTAAAACTGCCTCTATCAGGATTAAACTGAACAACTTGGAAGAGAAAGTGCTCATCTCAAAATTATATGATGCTTCGGTTGCAGGGGTGAAGGTAGAACTGCTGGTGCGCAGCGTATGCTGCCTGATACCTGGCGTGGAAGGTCAGAGTGAAAATATAACGGTAAGAAGGATTGTGGACAGGTACCTGGAACATGGAAGGGTTTTTATTTTTCACAATGATGGGGATAAAGAGGTCTTTATGGGGTCGGCCGACTGGATGAACCGCAATATCTATGGAAGAATTGAAGTTTGTTTTCCAATTTATGCGGAAGATCTGAAAAACAGGCTGATGGAGATCCTGGATCTGCAGTTTAATGACACTGCACAAGCCGTGGAATTAAATGGAGCACTGCAGAATAATTTTATTAAGGAGGATGCAGGGTTGCGCTCTCAATGGGAGATTTATCAATATACATCAAATGAAACGATTGAATATAAAAGTATATAGTGTTGTGGTTGTATTAGGAGTGCTGCTGGCATGCAAGGCTTCAGTGAAAGATTTTACGAGCCCGAAGGGTTATGATTTGAACCACCCGGAAAAATTTAATATGCCGGAAAGCTTGCTGGAAATCTCTGGAATTGCTTTTCACCGGGATAAAGGGGATACGATCTATTCTATTCAGGATGAAGATGGGCGCCTGTTTAGACAGGGATGGCACAATAAAAAACAGCAGCATACTGTTTTCGGTAAAAAGGGTGATTACGAGGATGTAGCGATTTTAAATGAAACGGTTTTTGTGCTGGAAAGTAAGGGTACCTTATATGCTTTTCCTTTTGCTGATGCCGTGAAAGAGAAACCGGATAAAGTGAAGGAGTTCAAAAAGATTCTTCCCTCTGGTGAATATGAAAGTATGTATGCTGATAATCAGACCAACCAGCTTTACCTGCTGTGTAAAAATTGCAAGACCGATAAGAAGTCTGGCGTCATGTCTGGCTCTATTTTTACTTACAACGCGGCAGACCAGCAGTTGATTCCTTCAGGAGAGTTTTCTATGGACCTTTCGGCGCTGATAGAGGCGGGTGACATTTTAAAAACAGGATTAAAAGCATCAGCATTAACGAGGGATCCGCACTCTGGAGAGTGGTATATTCTGTCTTCTGTGAATAAGGTGTTGATTGTAGCGAGCCCGGATTGGAAAGTGAAAAGTGTACATCGTTTAAATTCTTCTATCTTTAATCAGCCGGAAGGCATTGCTTTTGATGAAAACATGAATCTTTACATTTCTAATGAAGGGGATGAGCTGACGTCGGGCAATATTTTGAAATTCAATTACAAGAAATAAGAACTTATGCAGGCGATACCGTTGGATTTGAGTAAAGGTGTTTTTGGGAGTGATCATTGCGTAATTGATGCGGACATCCGCTTTTCTTTAAAACCTTTTATCAGTTTTATCACTGATCGTATAGCGACCGAGAAAACGGCAAAGGTGAATTTTTATAGATATTTACTGAGTCAGTTCGAAGCTTTTCCTGAACTGGATCAGCCTGTCACCCCGGAAGATGCGGGGAAATACCATCATCTTTTTGAACTGATTTATACGGCATTGTCTCCCTTGCTGAATGATGAACATGAGCAGGTATGGGCTATTAGTAAGCCGATAACGCCAAGTTTTTACTATGGTACTGACGCTTTTTACAATATATTGCTGGATAAAGAGAACAAGTTAAAGAGTGGCTTAACGCTGCCCTCAAAAACGGAAATGGAGAAAAGCATGCTCACCAATTTCTATGACCTGATCCTGGAAAAGTTTTATCATATTTCTTTGGGTAGCTCTAAATATACGGTGAAATCAATGCTGGATGAAGATACCCACCTTTTAAAGTATTACCGCTTAAATGTTGATGTCCGTTTTATTGAGGTGAAATGTAAAACGGAATTACCGGAAATTTCCAAGGAAACCGCAAAAGAGTACCTGAAGGGAAATGAAGATAATTTGGAGGTCTTACAAAGGATCCTGCCTGCTGAGTTATTTACAATTGAAGGGTTATCTATTATGACCATGACTGATGTCACCGCCGAATATGCACTGGAGTCTGTCAAAAATGCAATTATCGATCATAATAAATGTGAAGAAGGATGGAGCAGTGACCGGATCTCTGCGGCGCTGAAATCACTGGTGGGAACAGATGATATTGATTTTGGCCTGTTGCCTTACATCAAGCTGAATTCAAAAACGATGATTTATAGTCACACGGGGTTTGAAAGTATCATTATTCAGCAGGCAAAAGAAAACGGTTTGCCGGAGAAGGACTACACGGCATTGGTAGATTCATTTGTTGAGCATCCGCGAAGGTTGATTTTTCCGGAGATCACAGAAGAACAGGCTGAGGAGTACCCAATGCTCAGGCTCATAATGGATAAAGGGGTGAAGTCTTATGCCCTGTTTCCTTTATATTATAATGCGAAACTGGTAGGTTGCCTGGAGTTATATGCCAAAGATATTACAGCCTTTAACGGTACCTCGATGTCGAGAATTGAGGGCGCATTTTCATTGCTGGCGCAGCTGTTCCAGAATATTATTACTGATTTCAATTACGAGATCATGGGGATCGTAACAGATAAATTTACGGCACTGCAGCCTTCAGTAGCATGGCGTTTTTACCAGGCAGCATATAATTATTTAAAATCTGGTGCCCTTGAAAAAGGTCTTTTAATAGAATCGGTTCAGTTTAAGGACGTATATCCGTTTTATGCGGCTATTGATATCCGCAACTCAAGTATAGAGCGTAACCTGATGATCCGTAAGGACCTTTATGCACATTTCGATATTCTGGAAACAATGCTGAGGAACCTGAAGTCTAAGTTCCCTGACGCATTAAAGGGAGGTTTCCCGCAGGAACACAGCGGATGGAAAGAGAAAGGTTTTGCTGATTTGTCTGACAGGGAAATTATGCGCACGGATGATTACCTGCAGCGGCAGCTCCCTCCATATTTGAAATTGCTGAGGGATGTGCATACAGAAATCAGAGATATAGTTGATGAGTACTTCGAGCTCACTGCCCCGGGAGGAAAGATTTATGCAAACAGGGAGAACTATGAGCTGAGCATGCAGATGATCAATCATGCAGCAAACCGGCATCTGGATGAGTTTAACGCATCCATCCAGGGAATTTTCCCTTGTTATTTTGAGAAATTCAGAACGGATGGGGTGGAGTTTGATATTTACCTGGGCCAGTCTATTGCACCGGAGCTTAAGTTTACTGATGAAATTGTACATGATTTCCGTTTGAGGCAATTGCGGGTAATTGCTGAAATTGGCAGGACAACGGGTAACCTTACGGCGCATCTGCCTTTACCACTGGAAACAACGCAGCTGATTTTTGTGTATGAAAAACTGATAGATATCAGCTTCAGGACTGATGAGCAGCGGTTTGATGTGGAAGGAAGTTACAACATCAGGTACCAGATGGTGAAAAAAAGAATTGATAAAGCGCATGTAAAGGATAGTACAGAGCGACTAACGCAGCCGGGAAAAATAGCGATTGTTTATTTTAACAGCTCGGAAGCGCAGGAATACTTAGGGTACATTAAAATATTACAGTCGGAAGGCTTGCTGACCGAGGTTGTAGAGTATATAGAAATTGAAGAACTGCAAGGGGTGGAAGGTCTAAAAGCTCTGCGTGTAGAAGTAGCGAAGACTTATGAATAAATTAACAGGCATCATATTTATTGGTGTATTATCAGCTTCTACTGCTGTAAATGCGCAGCAAAACATAACAAAGGATTCTATTACGATAGCCATATCTCCGGTATATGATTCTGTAAGCAATGCACACCGCTTTTTTCTGGGAGAAAGCTACCGCAAGTTATGGGCAGCACCGGTAAGGATGAGGATTCTTGACCTGCAGAAGGAACATGGTGGAATGACAGTACTGCAGCTGGGCGGTGGTATGCAGACACGTTCACTGCGCCTGAAAAGTGCTGACGGCAGGGAATGGGCATTGCGGACGGTGCAGAAATATCCGGAGCGGGGACTGTCTGAAAAGCTGAGAAAAACGGTGGTAAAGGATATTGTACAGGATCAGATTGCGACGAGTCACCCTTATTCTGCACTGGTGATACCGCCATTGGCAGATGCACTGGATATTCCGCATGCAGAACCTGAGATTGTATATGTGGTAGACGACCCGGGATTGGGTGACTACCGGAAGGACTTTGCGAATAACGTATACCTGATCGAAAACAGGTCGCCCGAAGAATTTGATAAAACGGATAACACCTTG
>Ga0247814_10000131_pt1 | contig 72578 bp, 66 predicted proteins | sample UWRJL179409R1_FD_179947 | JGI IMG/M metagenome (GOLD analysis project Ga0247814, IMG submission 179947) | Plant litter microbial communities from Arlington Agricultural Research Station in Wisconsin, United States - UWRJ-L179-409R-1 | ecosystem: Environmental > Terrestrial > Plant litter >... | reverse complement strand
GTGCCATTTCTCGGTGAGTTTGGTATGTCCCGGTGTACGGAATAGACTATCTCGAAATTCGTGCTCCGCAAACGAAAAAGAAAACCAAGCCAAGAGCACGAGTGAATTGACAACGGCAAATTTACGCCATGGCATCCTACGCCCCAACATGGCCAGCGTATTCTCAACCGCAACCATATACAGCGGGACCACGGGAATGATAAAGCGTGCATACATATAATCGCCACCCGATTTGGCAACAAAATATACCACATACAAAAACACAAATAACATAACAGACAAAGACTGTAAGTACAGTGGAATCCCAAGTGGACTAAGTGGCTCTTTTTTCCGTCGGATAAAGCCGATAACAACACCTAAAACACCAATCAGCAAAGCGGCATACACACTGACGTATGCACGTGCGTATGAATCCAGATAATCCCATCCTTGGGAAAAATAACTTAATCCTCCACTTTTGGCATAGTATGTATTCGGTAACACATCGCCGTAAAAATTATATTTCCAGATGAGCCAAGGAGTAAGCATCACCAAGGGAATGATACCTAACATAAATAATTGCCTGACCATTTGCCCCAACGAGGTTTTATTCAATAACAGAACCAAAAACTCCTGAAAGCAAAACCACAACAACAGCAAAGCCGCATCGGGACGAGTCAATACGGCCAAGGTACAGATGAATCCTACCGACAATAATTTATTGATATGGGATATATTACTTTGGAAACGAACCGCAAACGCAGCTAATATCAGCAAAGCATAAAACATGGTTTCCAATCCGCCAGTGGCCCAAATAGCCATATCGTGGTGAAAGCAGAAATAAATGGCGGCTACCGGTAAAAATAAGCCGATACGTTTGGCGCGCCAGGCCGATAAAAACAGAACACCCGCAAAAGACAATAACCCTAACCACAAAGAGGCATGCATCATATCAAACCCCAGCTTACCTGCGGCCGCTACCAACAACAACCAAAGCAGGTGCGTGTAACCTTCCACGTGTTCGCCGGTATTGTATACCAAGCCTTTTCCATCGAACCAATTAGAAATATAACGCAACGTGATAAAGATATCATCACACGCCCAACGGATATCCCAAGCGTACCATAAACCATAGGCCGCAGATGCCACCACAAGGACAATAAAAATGATATTTTTCCTAAATTTTTCCAATGCCGTAAAGATAATTTTTCCGGGTAAACTAAGAAGGGACGCAAAATTTGCGTCCCTTCCATATAAATTCTATATACTCATTTCTATTGCCAGGACGGAACTATTCCGCGCACACCCATATCTACAGGCAATTCTCCTTTATCCGGCTGGAACCATCCGTCGTTTACCACTTCCGTCCACTCAAAACTCTTATTGATCGACACAGAAACCGTAACTACCCTATCGGTTGTTTCGTTGCCGGTGATAACCAATGGCTCTGAAAAAGCGGCCGTTACCACACAAGATCCGGCAGGAATAGGAGATGAATTGAACAACGGGTTTGGAACCGTGATGGCCCCCGAAGGTGCCTGACCCGGAATTTTGGTCGTGATGCCGGCATAAGTAGTCTCAAACCCCCAATATCCTTGAAGTTTAGGCCCATTGACATCTATCGACTGGTTTTTGATTTGATAGCTCTTGATGTAAGTATTATAACCGATGAACGATGCCAACGTTCCGCTGGCATGATAGGTATTCCCGGCATATTCAAAGGCGTACTTCAAATCGTAATTTTGGTAAGCCAACGATACGCGTAACCATTCGTATGTGCCAGTTGGAACATCCTTCAACGGAATCGAGAAAAATGATTCACCGTCACCTACCTGCTTGCATTTATCGTGGTCTATTGCGGTTGAAAACTGACCATTGGTGGCATTTACCTCGCTGGCTTTGTGCAATACGGAACCCGTACCCAAAGCGGTATACATGGTGGGGGCCAATTCAATATAGTGGGCGCTTATCTTATTGAACCGTGGTGTTTGTGCCGCATTTCCGGAAGGAATAGTAGCGGGTTGCCCCAAATTGTTCAACCGTGTTTGCGTAGAATCGAACTGGAATTTGAACACCAAGTTAGGTCCATTATCCTTGTCTTTTTTACATGAAACCATAGCAAGTCCCATACAGAGCGTAAATACGCCCAAAAATATTTTTTTCATTCAGGTGTGATTGTTATACGAAAGTAAATCAATTTATTGGATTGAAAAAGGGTTGCCGAAAAACAACTTCGTCGTAAGTATATACCGGCGAAAAACCTTTGTCTTCAAAGTATTTTTTTCCTTTTTCCAAGTCGTCCGTAACGGCCATAAAAAAGTCGCCGCCCCAAGCCCCCATCGATTTGAGCTGCCCGTTGAAATCGGTGAAACGGGTTTGTAAAATGGGCTGTTCCAATATTTCACCCATCTTGCGTTCATGCGCCTGCATCACGTCGGCGAAAGTTTCAAAATCATTCGCGGCGATGGCAGCACGGGTCAATCCAGTAAACGATTCGGTAACAGAATCTTCAATTTTCAATGATGAAAATTTCTTCACCTCTCCCGATGAAACCATCTTGTTGCCCGAATAGACGAACAAAATATGGTCTGTTATGTTTTTGGATAAACTGACGGATTCTGTCTTAGGTTTTTGGCCGACAATTGAATACACGATTGGCTGATGTGCAAAGGCGCAAGCCAAATCGTAACCCGAACCGCCAAACGTATTTTCCAGAACGGGAAATGCGTCCGTACCAGCTGCATCACATAGCAAGGAAAGCAACGTACTGCTGCTTCCCATTCCAAAGGCTGGATTAAAATCCAAATCCGTACGTACCCACCAGCCGTTTTTCAAAAAATCGGGGTTTTGTTTACGAATTTCGATTACAATATTGACCAACCGGTCCGATTTGGCGGCATCTTCGCCCATCAATACCTTTAATGTTTCAGCGTGGAATGCCGTTTCAAACCATTTTCCTTTCGGTTCAAAACCTTCCCAATATACGGCTTCACCATCGTTAGGAACCAACAACACGCTCTGGCCGAAACGCAACGGCACCGCCAATGCTTCCGCGCCGCGGAGTACAATGTATTCCCCCGTAATCATGAATTTGCCGTTGGCCTTGCGTTGGTATTCTTTTCTTTCCATATGAAAAAAGTACGGCCCCTCCACGTTGCATAGGAGAGGCCGCACAAAAATAATCGTTCTTAATATTTTAATTTGCCTTAACTTCTGTTTTTTCGGCCGATTTACCCGCATTCGTAATAATTTCTTCGCGAAGCGCAATCAAAAAACTACGGACAGAATTGAAGGAAACCTTATTGGTCTTGAAATATTCAACCGCCGATACTTTCTCCGATTCCGTAGCTTCAAAGTGATTCAGGATATTCAACAGGTGCATTTTCATGTGTCCTTTTTGGATACCCGTAGTCGTTAACGATTTCAACGCCCCGAAGTTGTTAGCCATACCCACGGCGGCGGCAATCATCATCAATTCCGCGGCGGATGGGTTACCCAACATTTCAATCGAACGTTTGGCCAACGGATGTAAAGCCGTCAAACCGCCTACAACGCCCATAGCCATCGGTACGGTAATGGAATATTTGAACTTGCCGTTAGAGAGGTCTATTTCGCTCAAGCTGCTGTACTTTCCGGTGCGGGAAGCATACGTATGCCCACAAGCCTCGATGGCACGAAAGTCGTTTCCGGTAGCCAATACTATTGCATCAATTCCGTTGTAAATCCCTTTGTTGTGTGTGGTGGCACGGTATGTATCTACTTGGGCCACTTTCACCGCTTTCGCAAATTTCTCCGCAAAAACCTCGGCGGTCATACCGTCTTCAAACGTTCCCAAATCCTTGATGTCGCACTCCACCCAAGTTCTCACCAAACAGTTTGGCGTATAGTTGGAAAGGATGGCCATGATGACGGTTACTTCTTTTTCTTCAGCTGAAAAACCTTCATATTCAGCCGCGAAATCTTTCAAAATATGGCCAAAATCTTCCAAACAAGAATTGATGAAGTTGGCCCCCATGGAATCACAGGTTTCAAACGATGCTTTCAGTTGGAAATAACCTTCTTCAAACTCGGTCATATCCACCAATTCAATATCCAAAATACCGCCACCACGTTTTTCCATGTTGGAGGTGATGTGCTTGGTTTGGGAGATCAGTTCGTTTTTGATGGACGGAAAAGCCGCATACAATTTATCCTTCTCACCTTTCCAGATGAAATGTACCTGCCCGATTTTAATGGTAGAGACTACCTCGGCACGGAAACCGCCTTTATCGGCCCAAAATTTGGCGCTTTTGGAAGCGGCCGCCACGACGGAACTTTCCTCAATCACCATCGGGATCATCATTTCCTTACCATTCAATTGGAAACTTGGAATGACACCAAACGGGAAATAAAAATTGGTCACCGTATTTTCGGAGAACTCATCAAATACTTTTTGTTTGTTGGCATCGGCATGCCAATATGATTTGAATTCGTTGATTACGGTGTCAGAATCAGCGAACTGACCGGCTACCACTTTCAATTTTTCTTCTTTGGAGAGTTTTGAGAATCCAGATGGAATTTTATTACTCATAATATTTTGTTTTGCTTCCGCCTGGGCATTACAACGCCCAAGAGAAAAAATTTGTTTTGTATTAACAGGATTTTAATTCGATTTGGGAGAGCAGACTATTTACGAATTGTGAGCATAGACTTGGCTACACGCAGTCCGTCAATTTGTGCCGTTAGATATTTTTGGAGGTTTTCATAACTGCCCGTGGCTTGTTTCAAAAAAGCGGAAGCCTGACCGTAAATGGATGGCAACTGCAATTTTTCGGTATGATAAAAACCATCCAGAAAAGTGGAAACGCCACCGGAAACAATGACTTGTTGGCAAGCCAAAAACCCTTCTTCCTTCACGATACGGTTTACGAATTCCACCATGTCTTCTGCCGTGTGACCGACAAAAATAAGCGGCTCGAACTGCGTGGCGCGGCCTTCTTTGTCGCGAAGCATTTCCAGTTTAGAGAAGTTGGTTCCGCCATAGGCTCCGAAATCGAGTGCGGCAATAGGCATTTTAAGGAATGCGCGGATGGTTTCCGGACCCATTCCCTGTCCTACTTCTTTTACGATAACCGGAAAATCAACGGTATCCAACACTTCCTGTACAATATCCACCGGCGTACGAAAATAGCGGTCGCCTTCGGGCTGGAACCATTCCTGCAGTGGGTTTACATGTACAATCAATCCGTCTGCCTGGATGGAGCCGACCAAATCAATGATGCGTTGGCCTTCCTTGGCGGCAAACAATTCCTCCAATTGCGCTACGCCCAAATTGGCATACAGCGGACGATCGTTGCCCATGATGGAGCGAAGGTCAAAATCCTCAAAACGTTCGTCGCCTTCCAATAACGGACGGCAGGAACCCAAACCCATACCCAATCCGAACTCGGCACAAGCCTGGGCCAAATTGCGGTTGATGTGACGGGCCATTTCGGTACCACCGGTCATACTGGAAATCCAGATGGGGGCATGAAATTCCTTACCAAGGAAATTAAACGGAACAAGGGAATGTTGCGGATGGCCGGCTAACCCGGGCTCATAGTAAAAGCGGGAATCGGAATGAATCCCTGAAGTCTGTGAGGCAAAAGCCAAATCAATATGGGCTGATTTGCGTTCTTCCAATGGCTGTGCGTGGGGGCCTGATTGTGAAGTGTTCAACGTGACCATGCGGCAAAGGTACGGGAAAATAATCCATCTGTACAAGTGAATGGCTTGATCTAATACCGATTTATGATGAATATGAAGATTTAACTGACTGATTGAGGGTGGATTTGTATGGAAAAAAGCCCGATATTTTGAAAGAAAAAGGAAGAAAACCGAAAAAAAGTGCAGCCACATAACGCCTGAACGATTGTATTAGAGGTTAACTACATCTATTTGTTTAGCGGAATTATTTTTTTCGAAATTTTTCTGACTGAAAAACAAATACTTAATTCAGTAATATATATTTTTTCTGATATTTGTTTGGTGGATTAGAAAGTCTACCTACATTTGCACTCCCGTTACAAACGGGCTCTCAATCACCAAAACGCTTTCTATCACCAAAGAAATCGTTTATCACCAAAGGAGGGAGTTTAGCTCAGCTGGTTCAGAGCATCTGCCTTACAAGCAGAGGGTCACTGGTTCGAATCCAGTAACTCCCACCAAAACGAAAAAAAATCTCTCATTTCTGAGAGATTTTTTTTGCTTTCAAATTGCCCTCCTCCCTATCACTAATACTAGTGATTTACAGGCCCATACCTTGAATGGCTTAGTGCGATGGCATACTTTTACCCCATAAAGTGTGCGACTTATGAATAGCAACATCCATCAATTAAAGATATTACTCACCCTTTTCTTGGCCATCATCGGTATCGGATTTTGCTTTGCCCAAAAGACAGAACAGCAGGGCATGGTTTCGGCCCCGTTCAATTATTTCAACTTCAGCAAAACCACCCATGCCGAAAAAGACCTTCCTTACAATTCGCCTTGTACAGATTGTATAGAAGACATCAGTGCCAGAACGGAAACGACACGTACGTTCAATGGAAAAAACGGCTTGGTTTATTCACAGGCGGGGTATTCAGCCATCAATATAAAAAACAGCGCCGGGAATTGGGTACCGGTAGATGCCAGACTAAAGCTTGAAGGAAACGGAATTTATGCCGCACGCGACCAACATTTCCCTACTGAAATTGACATGTCGAAAGGAAGCGCCATCAAAAACATGTATGGAGAAATACGCTTCAATAACAAACCCGAACTGCTATATAAAACAGAAGACGGCAACATACAGTCTTTAGGGAAAGCCGATTTCAGCCATTACAGCGCCGGCGACGATGGTATAAAAATAACGGACGTATGGCCTGGCATCGATATGGAAATGCGCATGTTGCTGGGTGGAATCAAAACAAATTTTGTGCTCAAACAAAAGCCACAACAAACCGAAGGATATTTTCTCATCCGCGATGAGTTTATCCTAAGCAGTGGATTAGGAATTCTATTAGACGGGAACGAAGGCATAATAAAAACAACATCCGGCGAAGAAGCATTCCATATATCCGCCTGTATCGGATACGATAGCAAAAGTTACCGGGAATATGGCGTGCAACGGTTTGATTATGCATTGCAGGGAAATACATTGGATATGGTTATTCCTTTAGCCACTTTACATGCCTCCCGGATGGTTTATCCATACACCATTGATCCATTGGTGAATTCATCGAATACCATTCCACAAGCGCCTATGAACGGCTCTGGCTACGGTGCGGCCTGCTTCAGCAATTATTGCAATTACACCATGAACGTACCTACACCAGCCAATACGGACGTGATTGACGTATTATGGTCATTTAATTACGTGGCCACCGGAGGCTGCCTGAGAGATGACGGAGCGCTTACGTTCACCAGCGGATCCTGCGCCAGTCCTCCGCAAGCCGGATTATATTGGTTTTGCAACCTAGCGACAGCCGGCACATGCATCGGCAATAATGTTTCCTTATACCCGCATATTTCGGCTTGCATGCCTGCCCCCTCCTGTACTCCGCAAAACGTTCCCTTTTCCATGCGTTTCTACCGATGTTTTGACAATACCGGCGGATGTAGCAATACCTGTATAGGCGCCGCATCTCCATGGACGATGACCATCGTAGGACGTACGGTGGAAGTGGCATCGGCTACCGTGGACAATACGAATACAGTCACAGTTTGTCGGGGAACTTCTGTCGCTTTAAATGCATTGGGCGCATTTGGCATTGGCCCTTATTCCTATTCATGGAATCCAGGAAATATTACCGGTGCATCGACCAATGTTAGTCCAAACACCACACAAACCTATACACTCACCGTAACGGATGCCTGCTTGCAGACGAGTACCGCCAATGTTACGGTCAACGTAACTTCCATTCCTACTACACCGGTAATCACCAGCAATTCGCCTCTATGCGTGGGTCAGACCCTCAGTCTCAATACAACTTCGCCGGGAAATTATTTTTGGACAGGACCAAATGGATTTACTTCAAACATACAATCCCCGTCCATTACATCAGTTAACGCCGCCCGTGCAGGAACCTACAATTTATTTGTGGTACAATCGGGCTGTACATCATTGGTGGCTACACATAGCGTGGTGATCAACAATATACCGGCAACCCCAACTGCCAATGGAAATTCGCCGATTTGTGCCGGAAATCCCATTAACTTAACCGCCACTGGAGGGAGCAGTTATTTGTGGACGGGACCCAATTCATTTTCATCAAACACACAAAATCCCGGCATAAACCCTTCCGCCGCAAACCATGCAGGCACATACGGCGTAGTGACCATTGCCTCAGGCTGTACATCGGCAGTGGCTAACGTTACTGTTATCATAAACCCTATTCCGAGCACACCAACCATTAATTCAAATGCCCCGCTGTGTGAAAACGCCACATTAAACCTGACGACTACATCTGCAGGAAACTATTTTTGGAGCGGCCCCGATGGATTTGCATCCAACCTACAAAATCCAAACATCAATGGGATGGTTCCAGCCCAAAGTGGCACTTATAGTTTATTCATCGTGCAAAATGGCTGTACTTCCGTTACCTCCACTTCATCCATTATCATCCATTCCAGACCGGCCATCAATCCCATCCCTAACCAATCCGTTTGCCAAGGAGCCACTACAACGGTCGTTGTACCGAGTGGTTCGCCAGGGGCTGCCTATTCTTGGACAAACAGCAATTCAGCCATCGGTTTGGCCACTTCGGGAAATGGGAACATACCTGCATTTAATGCCATCAATAGTGGGATGGCAAGTATTACCGTTACGCCTACCGCCAATGGATGTGCAGGCACCCCAACCACATTTACCATTACCGTTAATTCAGCCCCGACCGCTAACCCCATCAACAACAAAACATTTTGTACAGGTATTACGACGGCTGTTACACTTGTATCGGGGCCTATCCCCGGAACCACATTTTCGTGGACAAGCAGCCATGCCGATATTGGACTGGCAATGAATGGCTCCGGCGATATACCCGGATTTATAACCACCAACACCGGAAATACATCCATCAGCTCGACGATAGAGATTACCCCATCGAGTAATGGCTGCCCCGGCGTACCGGCTTTTTTTACCATCACCGTGATTCCAAACCCAACGGTTGCCTCGGTTCCTGACCAGCTTTTCTGCAATGGAGCATCTACCTCCTCAACCACCTTTACGGGAGCCGTAATAGGCACATCATTTAGTTGGAACAACAGCAATACATCCGTGGGACTTGCCGGAAGTGGCAACGGAAATATCCCAACATTCAACGCAGCCAACCCTTCGGGAATACCAATTACATCTACCGTTACGATTACACCGTCAGTTGGTGCTTGTTCCGGTACGGACGTTAATTTTACCATCACCGTTAATCCAACATTTATTGGCACACCTATAAATGCCGCCATATGCGACGGGGAAACGTATATATTTGGAAACCAAAACTATAATACTCCAGGAAACCATCCCACCACATTTCAATCTGTTCATGGATGCGACTCTGTGGTGACACTGGCTTTATCCGTAAATCCATCCTATGTGAATACAGAAAATGCCACTATTTGTGACGGCGAAACTTACACGTTTGGAGGACAGCCGTTCACCATCGCGGGGAATTATCCCAACACATTCCAATCCATATATGGTTGCGACTCCGTGGTGACACTTGCATTATCCGTAAATCCGGCTTTTGCAGAAACAGAAATTATTACCATTTGCAGTGGTGATACGTACACGTTCGGCGGGCAGCCATTTACAACCACGGGCAATTTCCCGATGACGTTTCAATCTATCGGTGGGTGCGATTCGTTGGTAACACTCGCCTTGACCGTTAATCCCGTTTTCACCGGGGTGGAAACTGTGACCATTTGCGATGGCGAATTTTACACTTTTGGCCCGCAATCATTTTCTACTTCCGGGAATTATCCCATTACTTTCCAGACCATCAACGGCTGCGATTCGCTAGTAACGTTGACATTGACAGTGAATCCCACATACACATCGGCAGAAAATGCTAGCATATGCTTTGGGGACAGCTATACATTTGGCGGACAAACATTTAATGCTGCAGGGAATTATCTAGTGACTTTTCAATCGGCCACTGGATGTGATTCAACGGTGACGCTGAATCTCTCAATAAATCCTGTGTACACGGAAACCGAAAATGCCGTCATTTGCGACGGCGGTTTTTACACATTTGACGGACAGCAGTTCCTTATCGCCGGGAATTACCCCCATACCTTTCAATCCATCCATGGATGCGATTCCATGGTCACATTAATGTTAACGGTGAATCCAGTTTATGACGGAACAGAGCAGGTGGCGATTTGTGATGGTGACTTCCATACGTTCGGCGGCCAGCAGTTTACCACCGCAGGAAACTATCCGATGACCTTCCAATCCGTCAACGGGTGCGATTCGGTAGTGACGCTTCTTTTATCCGTAAAACCAACCTATACGGAAACTGTAAACATCACCATTTGTGATGGCGATAGCTATGCATTTGGAGGACAATCATTTACAACCGCAGGCAATTTTCTGGTTGCATTCCTCTCCGTGCATGGATGTGATTCGGTAGTGACGCTTAACTTAAACATAAATCCAGCTTTTACAGGAACGGAAAGCGCCACTATTTGCGATGGGGAATCTTACACAATTGATGGACAATCGTTTACAACCGCAGGGAATTTCCCCATCGTATTCCAGTCCATCAGCGGATGTGACTCTATCGTCACACTGTTATTGTCCATAAATCCAACATATACCCGAACAGAAAATATCACCATTTGTGATGGTGAATCCTACACAGTGGGCGGACAACAATTTACAACCACCGGCCATTTTCAGATCGCTTTCCAATCCATCAACGGATGCGATTCGGTGCTGACGCTTCACTTAACCGTAAACCCCAGCTATGCATCAACCCTACAACAAACTATTTGTGAGGGAACAAGTGTTCTTTTTAACGGAATTAGTTATAATACCACGGGAAGCTATAGCGAGACTTTCCAAACCGTCAACAACTGCGACAGCACCGTTACATTGGAATTGACCGTTACCCCTGTTTCTGTAGCCAATATTCAACCACAAGCCGATCAATGCTTAGAGGGAAATAGTTTTGATTTTTCATTATCAGAAAATTACGGCCCAAGCGCCATATTCAGCTGGACATTTACGGGAGCCAACACTACCATATCAAACCTACAAACACCCACAAATATTAATTATCCTAATCCTGGGCCATACACTGTTGGAGTAAACATTACCGAAAATGGATGTCAGTCGCAAGGCATACTTCAAGTAAATGTACTTGCCCAACCGGATGCACAGTTTAATGCATTACCTCCAGCCGGATGTTCCCCTTTAATTGTAGAATTTACCAACATCACGTCAGGCGGAGGAAATATTACGTGGGCATTTAGCGGAGGTAATCCATCCACGTCAAACGCATCGCCCGTGACTGTTTTATATAACGCGCCAGGCCAATATACAGTTGCCCTGACTGTAACCTCTGCCAATGGTTGTACAGACACAGAAACCGTACAGGACCTAATCCATGTGCAAAATCCGCCAAGTGCCGGATTTACCATCCAACCCGTGGAAATAAATATAACAAATCCCACGGCTACTTTCATTGATGGTTCTACGGGATCGTCCAATATATTTTATTACGTAGGTGATGATGGCAGCATCACACCCGGACCTGATGCATCGTACCTTTTTAGCCAAGAGGGTGATTACAAGGTAATGCAGGTGGTGACATCATCTGCCGGTTGTGCCGATACCGCATATGGAAATTTGACAGTGGTAGGAAATACGGAAGTTTTCATTCCTAGTGCCTTTACGCCCAATCTAGACCCCATTAACCCAGGATTTAGGATACTGGGAACCGGATTTTCTGATTTCCGCATGACGATTTTTGACCGTTGGGGTGAGATACTTTTTGTAAGTATAGACGAAAACCATACATGGGATGGAACATATCAAGGAAAACTGATGCCATCGGGTGTTTATGTCTATAAAATAGAAGTGAGGGACTCTAAAAAATCGCAGAGGATATATACCGGCCATCTAAACCTCATACGATAATGCTATTATTGCATTAAACATATAGAATCACTCAATTTAGCTTACCATTTTCTGAGGACCTGATAAATTTCATCAATCACCAAGGACATGCGGTATATATCCAAAGTTTCCAAAGTATCCGATATCTTATGGTAATTCGGGTTGCGATAAAATGAAGTATTGGTGACCATGGCTGCCGGATAGTTATAATTCCAATAATTGCGGTGATCCGAAAAATCTACGCCCTGCACATCTACCGTGGCTTTTAGTGTATTGGTTTCAATAATTTTTTGCTTAATCATTTCTTTGGCAAACCTTTTCGGAAATTTACCGTTATCCTTTTTTTGTATAACAGAAATAAAATCTCCCTTATCTCCATACACCTTACGCATAGCCGGGTCCGGGTATGCTTGTGAATTGGGCGATAAATCGAAATAACCGATCATTTCCAAACAAACCATGCCTTCAATTTTGATGTGGTTATCAAATAATGATTTGGCATGTATATTACTCCCCATCCACTCACCACCAAAATAGGGCGGTTCTTCCAACGTGTACGCAACAAAATCATAACGATATTTTATGTCGGTTTCCATACTCAGCAACCTGGCTAGCTCTAACAGCCCAGCCGTTCCACTGGCATTATCGTCGGCACCTTCTTGGTTTCCGCATACATCATAATGGGCACCTACCACAAGCCGTTTTTTGTTTTGCGTACCGATGGAACCGATCACGTTTCGGTATGTTCTTTTATCATGTACAAATGTTTGGTAGCGCACGGAATCACACACTTTGCCGAGTTCGTTTTTGATGTAGGAAGCCACCGAATCCAACGTGGGAATATTTTGGTAATTCCGGCTTTTCGGGGTCTGTGTGATGGCTTTTAAATCTGTCCTTATTCTTACGGAATCACACAGAAATACATAATTCCCCTCTTGTGCATACATTTCTGTATGGATAATTTGTACAAAAAATATAACAGCAAAAGAATAAAAAAGCGTTTTCATATGGGAAAGATAATATTCCTATATGAAAACGCTTTAATTAAAAAATTGTTGACTTAATTACTCTTTCAATACCATATCGATACACATCACGGCAGCCAAAATCAACGGGCGCGCCGGGTCTTCGTTGCTTACGCTTGGGTCGATGCTCAAGACATAATTATCGGCTGTGGTAAATAATTCTTTTCCTATACCGGCCCATTTTTTACTCACTTTCGCCAGTTCCATGTTGCCACGACTGAACGAAAATTCCCAACCGGTCCATTTTCCCTTGAGTGTACAGAGTTCATTATTCATGGCATCCAACACATCAAATTTCCCTCCGATGCTTAACATCCGTTGACGGAAACTTCCAATCAAGGCATTCTTTTCGTCAAACACCTGCACTTCGGAACGGAAGATGGTTATACCACGTTTGATGGTTAAAATCGTTTGGCCGTCGGTATCCGTAATCACGATTTCGAACGGGGTCATTCTTTTGTAATCCGTAAAACGGAACATTTTGGTAAAAAAACCCAGATTGGGTTCACGGCAATATAAAAGCGGCTCCTTGGTTTCCGGATCGAGGATATCAAAATTATTGGAAGCTTTGAATATACCTACATGTTCCTTCACAAAGAAAACATTGCGTTGTAATGATGGATGCATCGTATGTTGTGTATTTTGGGTAAAGATAGTATAAAGGAGGAAGTAGACGGAAGGTAGGCAGCAGCGAGAATACAGTAAGCAGAAGATGCAACATCTCGTCTTTCTTAGGCCAAATCTAATGTTTGATAAAATCTTCAACCACTAAAATACGCCGTACAATAGCCGCCCGATAGAGAAGTAAACAAACAGCCCGATAATATCATTCGAGGTGGTAATAAACGGCCCCGTAGCCAAGGCGGGGTCAATCTTGAAACGGTCTAGCATCAACGGGATAAACGTTCCCAAGATGGATGCCAATACGATGACCGAAATCAACGAGATAGCAACCGTGATGCTGAGGGAAAAACTATCTGTAAATATTAAACTGTAACCTAGTAAAATAGCGGCACAAACAAATCCACCGATAAGGGCCACACTGAATTCTTTCGTCAAACGGCGAAGCAGGTTTCCGGCAATGGCACCACCGGCCAAACCCTGCACCACAATGGCCGAAGATTGTACGCCGGCATTTCCGCCCATGGCCGCGATCAACGTCATGAAATAGGCCATTTCGGGGTGGATCTGTAATTCCGATTCATATAATGCGATGACACGCGAACCTACGATACCACCCAATAATCCGATGATCATCCATGGCAAACGGGCACGGCTAAGAATCCAGATTTTATCATCCGAATCTACGTCTTCCGAGATACCCGATGCCAACTGGTAATCCTTTTCGGCTTCTTCCTGCATCACGTCCACCACGTCATCAATCGTAATACGGCCCATCAAACGGCCCAAACCGTCCACCACAGGCAATACAACCAAGTCATATTTCCGCATGATTTCGGCTACTTTTTCGCCCTTCTCGCTTACGTTAACGGAAACCAGTTCGTCCTTCACGATGATGTCGTCCAACTTGGCGTGGCTTGGCGCGAGCAGTAAGTTTTTGATCGGCAGCAGTCCCAACAGCACATCCCGGTCATCCACCACGTATACGGCAAACAAATCATCGATTTCTTCGGCCTGCTTACGGATTTCGCGTACGCACTGGATCAACGAACTGTTGAGGTTCACTTTCACCAGCTCTTTGGCCATCAAACCTCCGGCACTTTCTTCGTCGTAATTGAGGAGATCGGCGATGTCTTTCGCCTGTTCGTAATCCTCAATTTCGGAAAGTACCTCGCGTTGTTTTTCTTCCGGTAATTCGGAGATGATATCCGCCGCATCATCGGAATCGAGGTTGTCGATTACTTCCGCAATTTCCTTGGCGGAAAGCAATTCCATGAATTTCTCACGCGTTTCCTCGTCCAAGAAGGTAACGACTTCCGCAGAGATTTCTTCGTTTAATGATGTAAGGATATAGGCCGCCTGCTCGCGGTTGAGTTGGTCAATAATTTCGGCAAGGTCGGTAGGGTGAAGTTCGGCAAGAAATTCCTGAAGACGACCCGTATCACGGGATTCAACGAGGAACTTGAGCTCCTCCAAAAACTCTTTGGTGAGTGTAAATGCCATTATATTGCCGTTCCGGACCCTCGTCCATATTTGAGATTAGTGATGGTTTGCGGGTGCAAAGGTAGGCATTGATTTACGATTTTGGATTGACGATCCTCCCATTTCAACTGAAAAGTCACAAAACTTACGTCACCGGCAGCTTTCGTTGCCAACAATTTGTGACTAAACCATCCCAGCCGCGGCCTTCAACTTCTGCGAAGGACATGCGCCATCTTCCAACGCCAAGCCTTCCAGACTTTTCAGTCCACCGAAGCCTTTTCTAACATTGATGATGTTGTGATATCCTTTGCGCTTGAGCATACTGGCTGCAATCATACTCCGATATCCGCCGGCGCAGTGCAGTAATACGGGAGTGTCAGTAGGCACTTCGGTTACGCGGTTTTCCAAGTCCTGCAAAGTAATGAATGTAGCTCCTGATATATGCGACGATTCAAACTCGCCGGGTTTTCGTACATCCAAAACGGAAGCACCGTTTTCTTTATATGCAATAAATTCTTCTGGATTGATGGATTTAATCATTTCCACCGGTTTGCCGGCTTTTTTCCATGCCTCAAAACCGCCCGCCAAAAAGCCGTATATTTTATCTAAACCCACGCGGGCCAAACGTTGGATCGCTTCCTTTTCTTTGCCTGAATCGGCAATTAAGATCAATGGCGTATTATAATTTAATACGGTGGCGGCCCAAATGGCAAACTGCCCGTTTAAACCGATATTGATAGAGTTGGGGATTAATCCGGCTTCAAACTCATCGGGTGAACGCGTATCCAATACCAAGGCACCTTGAGATAGCAGTTGCTCCGTTTGGCCTACGGAAAGCGAAGTGAGTCCTTTTTCGTACACCGCCGCCAATTCTTCCGCACCATTTTTGTTGATGCCCGCGGCTATGCCGAAATATTCCGGGGCGGGCATAATACCTTCCGTTACCACTTTGATGAACTGTTCGCGTGGCATATCCTGCAACGCATAATTGGTTTGTTTTTGGTTACCGATGGTACTGAACGTCTCCGAACTGATGTTTTTTCCGCAGGCAGAACCCGCCCCATGTGCCGGATATACCGTCACGGAATCGGGCAACGTCATGATTTTTGTCCTCAAAGAATCAAACAGCATACCCGCTAAATCTTGCGTGGTCAAATCAGATTTTACGGCCAAATCCGGACGACCTACATCGCCGATAAACAAGGTATCTCCGGAGAATATGGCATTTTCGTTTCCGTTTTCATCCAACAATAAATAGCAGGTAGATTCGCCGGTATGACCCGGCGTATGTAACACACGGATTTTCAGCTTTCCAAGAACCAACTCTTCGCCATCTACGGCTATATAAGCATCGAAACCCGTTTGTGCACCTGGCCCGAACACGATTTCCGCACCTGATTTTTCTGCCAAATCCACATGCCCCGATACAAAATCCGCATGAAAATGGGTTTCCAATACATACTTGATCTTGGCCCCACGCTCCTTCGCTTTCAATAAATAGGGCTCGGGCTCACGGATGGGATCAATCACCAATGCTTCGCCATCCGATTCTACGTAATAAGAGGCTTCTGCCAGGCAATTGGTATATATCTGTTCGATGTACATGTGCACAAATTTTGGCAAAGGTACACCTTCCCCCATTTCCCACAATGACTTTTGTTGGTATTCTGTACTATAGCAGGACACAATGCCATGATGCATATTAACGATTCATGGTTAAAAAGTAAGTCCGATGGCTAACGTATAGGGCATGATGTTCGATTAGTTTTGCCTTGAATAAAACTGTAATATGATGCGTAATCAATATGTATTGGGATTGGCTTTCGTGATGCTGGCTGCATTTTCTTCTTGCGTTTCGAAGAAAAAATATGATGATTTATCCTCCCTAAAAAATCGTTGCTGCGACGAGGCAATGACCTTGGGAAAAACGAAAGCTGACCTTGAAAAAACATTGTCCGATGCGCAGGACAACATCAACAAATTAAAAGCAGACACATTCCAACTAGGAAAAATGGGACGCCAAACTGCCGACGATTTAGCCAAGGCGCGTGCAGAAATGCAGGATTTGGCCACTTCATCCCAAAGCAAACTGAGCCAAACGCAAAGTGAGGCACGTGCCGCATTACAGGCATTGAACGAAAAAGAAGCGCAACTTAAAACCTTGGAAGATGCGTTGAAAGCCCGTGAAGCACGCGTGGCGGAGCTTGAAAAAATATTGAAAGACCAAAAAGCCGCCGTTACCGCCTTGAAAGATAAAATTGCGAAAGCGTTGAAAGGATTTGACGGCAGCGGTTTGAAAGTAATCGAGAAAAACGGAAAAGTATATGTTTCGATGGATGAAAAATTGTTGTTCGAAAGCGGAAAAACAGAAGTGAGTCCGCGCGGTAAGGAAGCATTGGCTGAATTAGCGAAAGTTTTGGCCACCGAAAAAGATTTAACGGTAATGGTTGAGGGCCATACGGACAATGTACCTCTCTCGGGCACGGGCGCCATCAAAGATAATTGGGATTTGAGCGTTTTACGTGCCACTTCCATCACCAAAATTATTTTGCAGAATCCGGGCGTCGAATCCCAACGCATCGTTCCTGCCGGTCGCGGAGAATTTGTACCCGTGGGCGATAATGGCACCAAGGAAGGAAAAGCACAAAACCGCCGTACGGAAATCATTATCACACCAAAATTGGGTGAATTACTTGATTTGCTGAACGGAAACTAGTTGAATGAACAATGTTGAATGCTGAATTTTGAATTGGATTAATTCAAAATTCAGCATTCAACATTTAAAACTACCTTTGCGGCGTGTTTACGAACGAGCATAACGACAACGAACAGCCGGCATATCTATATAGCATAGAACATGTATTGCGCGAGAATGGCGCATATCTAAAAGATTGTGCCGCCACCATCATGGATGACAATATCACCAATTTTCCGGTTTTTGTTTTTCATAAAGGAGAAGTGACTTGGGGCGAAAACATCACGCCGGAAGGCGAACAGGCCGAGTGGCAAATTAATTTGACTACGGCCGAAGAATTGATCCGCAAGGGAATCATCGAACTGGAAAAAGCCAAACTGTTTGTGGCGGGTTTTAAAAACCCACGCGAATTTGCCTGCGTATTGGCCGTGACAAAAAGCGAGGGCGCACACTTTATATTTTATCCGTATCCATGAGTCGCAATACACGCATAGCCGCAGGGCTTTTGATTCCATCCGTTATCGCATCCGCCATCTTGGGCTTTATTTATCCTACCGTAAGTGTAATGCAAACGGTAGACCCCATGACGGTTTTATTGATGCTGGGTTTCATCGTTACATCCGTAGCCTCATCCACTTTCACCGCATATTTTTTCAAAGGGTTGACATTTCCCAACAAACTGGACATTATCCTTGTCTATCTTAACATTTATCCTTGGATAGCCTTCATCGTACTTTTCTTTGACCGGTTTTATATACTCACGTTTCCGTTATTATTCACGCCACTGTTGGGTTACTGGTTTGGGAGACGTTACTCTACCCTATAAGCGTACACTGGCTTCCCCGCTAGTTTTGTATATTTATCGAATGATGCGGCTATTTACCCCATTTATTGCCACTGTTCTTATTTGCTTACAGGCATCTGCACAATCATTCCCTACCAAAAAGCTGGCCGACACGCTTTATTTAATTTCGGAAAACGAATCTGCCAAACTCACTACTTTCCAAAAGGAATTATATAACAAGCAAATCAAAGCCATACAAGACAGCGGCATTGTTTTCTCGTGCCTAAAACAAAAACAGAAAGCACCCGATTTTACCTTAAAAAACGCCAAAGGAAAAAGCATCAACCTATTGGCGGAAATAAGAAAAGGCCCACTAGTGATATTATGGCACCAAGGCGGTTGGAATACATACAGCAACGTGATGCTGATATATTACCAATCCTACTTGGCGGAATATAAAAAATACGGTGCCTCCATCATGGCCATCACGCCCGAGGTTAATGAAAAAATAGCCATCACAAAGTCAAAAAACAAAATCACTTTCGAGGTATTGCACGACGAAGACAACCGTGTGGCCCAAGCCTTCGGTATTAAATATTGGTTGATGGATACGTTGAATATTGATCTTGAAAAACGGTTTTCGATTTCAGCCCATAACGGGAACAAACAAGGCGAATTCCCATTATCTGCCGTGTATATTATCCATCCCAACGGAAAAATAGTGTATGCTTATGTGGAGGCCGATTACAGATTACGCGCCGAGCCTTCGGATGTTCTTCGTGTGTTGAAGGGCATGGGATTTCCCGAGCAGAAGTAATTTTTTTAACACGGATAATCGTTGAAAACGCAAATTCAAAATTCTTCGGAAACTGCAATGCACTTAATGCGGACTTAAGACAAAGGAATTATTCTACTTCTGTCAACTCTTTTTGATCCATAAACGGCTGGATAATGAGCGCCAAAATAGGTACTGCCAATCCGCCGATGACGTTATACCAAAGAAAAGGCACAGTGGTAAAAAAGTATAAACAGAGAATGGAAACCTGCACCAACATACCGGCCACCAATACGGGAATGGCACTCACTCTTTTCAGATAAAATCCGGTAAGGAAAATTCCGAGGATAGTTCCGTAAACCAATGACCCGACGATGTTCACACCCTCAATCAACGAACCCAGCCTATTGGCAAAACAGGCAAAAATAATCGCATACACACCCCAAAAAAATGTGGCCAAACGCGAAAAAAGCAGGTAATGTTTTTCACTCGCGCCGGGCTTAAAAAGCCGTTTATAAATATCGATGGAAAGCGATGACGAAAGCGCGTTCAATTGAGATGCCGTGGACGACATAGAAGCGGAAAATATAACAGAGATAATCAGCCCCAACATACCGATGGGCAAAAATTCCTTCACGAAGTGAAAAAACACGTAATTGGTTTCATTAACATCGGCATTTTTATCTTTGGCAATGATGGCATCGTTCAGGTTTTCCTTGGCTTGGATATAATCGGCATCCGCCGCCAGAAAAACGGTTGATTTTTCGTCGATGGCACTTTCGTTTTTTTCTTTGAAAGCACCAGACAATTCCAATGCAGCCTGTTTTCTATCGGTATAACTTTCGGCCAATCCGGTGTTATATCGATTTAATTCATCCGCCGTAAGGACAGCCTGTGCCTGTTCCTGTAATTTAGGGTTGAAAAATGCCGGCGCGGGATTAAAAAGGAAAAACACATACATGATGACGCCGATCAACAAAATCGAAAACTGCATCGGAATCTTGAATACGGCGTTGAACAACAATCCGATTCGGCTTTCCCGCATGGACGAGCCCGAGATATAGCGCGACACCTGTGACTGATCCGTACCGAAATACGACAACGCCAAGAACCCGCCGCCTATCAATCCGGACCAAACATTGTATTTATCACTCCATGAAAAATCGGTCACCAAGACATTCATCTTACCGGCTTTTCCTGCAATCTGCAATGATTCACCAACCCCGATTCCTTCCGGAAGCATCTTGATCATCAAATAAGCGGCGAAAAACATTCCGCCCATAATGATACCCATCTGCAACTTCTGCGTTTCTGCCACAGCTTTTGTTCCGCCTAATACGGTATATACAATGACGATGGAGCCAATGACGATATTACACCAGATGATGTCCCAACCCAAAATGGCCGAGAGTACCAAAGATGGCGCAAAAACCGTAAAGCCGGTAGCTAACCCGCGGTGTAGCAAAAATAAGATGGCCGCTAATGAACGTACTTTTACGTCAAACCTGTTTTCTAAATATTCGTATGCCGTAAAAACCTGCAAGCGTTTGAAAATCGGGACGGCCGTTTCGCAAATGATCAACATGGCGATGGGTAACCCCAGATAAAACTGAACAAACCGCATGCCTTCGGAAAAAGCCAACCCAGGCGCCGAAAGAAAGGTGATCGCACTGGCTTGAGTGGCCATGATACTGATACCGACCGTAAGCCAGTTCATGCCCGAACCTTTATAAAAATCTACGGTATTGGCATTTTTACGCCCACTCCATACGCCATAAGCTACGATGAGTAATTGGGTGGCAAAAAGTACAATCCAATCGATCGAATTCATGAATAGATGGCGGTTAGGATCGCAAAAATAATGATGAGTACAACAAGTTCAACCGCCACAAAAACATAGAATTTACGTGGTGATTTATCTGGATCGGGAGTATCAGGACGATTTACCAACTTCCGCTGGCACCTCCGCCGCCCGAAAATCCACCTCCGCCGCCGGACCAACCGCCGCCACCGCCACCGCTAGACCAGCCACCGCCAGATCCCGAAGACCAACTTCTGCCGTAGTAACCACCGCGGTATCCGCCACCAAATCCACCGCCGCCTGTTCCTTTAATAATTCCTATAAGGATGATGAACCCAATAGCCCCAAAGACGAATAGAAACGGCAACCACCAAGGTAAATCTTCCGTTGGGGAATCAGAGGCAACATAAGTTCCCTGTATTGCCTGTAAAATCGCTGATACACCATCGGATACACCCGCATCAAAATTCCCCGCTTTAAAATTGGGTAAAATTTCGTTGTCAATAATACGGCCACACAATGCATCCGGCAGGGCACCCTCCAAGCCATAGCCTACCTCGATCCTTACCTTATGGTCTTCGTGTGCTACCACCAGCAACACACCATTGTTATCGCCTTTTTGACCTAATTGATAATGGTTGTACGCATCATTTGCATACATGGCAATTTCATTCCCTTCCAATGATTGAATGGTCAATACCATCACTTGGTTGCTGGAAGTATCCTCATGCTGCTGTATGATATGGTCAATGGAAGACCGTGTTTCCGAAGATAGTATGTTTGCGCCATCAATGACGTGGGAGCCATTTATAGGTGGATATGTAACTTGTGAAAAGCCTGTAGAAACTGTAATTACCCATGTATATAACACGAGTATCGTAGAATATATCGTTCGATTCATCATTGTACGCGAAGATTATTGGGTAATTCGTTGGTATCGCCACCGGCTGCCACAAAACCATTTTTTAACAGAAGCGCACGTGATTCTTGGATCCCTTCACAGATTCCTTCTACCTTACGGTTTGATTTCAGACCGTTCACGATTATTTCAACCACATGGTACCACTCCTCGGGCGTTACTTTTTCAGAAATTCCAGTGTCTCCCAAAACCTCCACCCGATGCTCCAGCATACTGATAAAAATCAATATTCCCGTACGTTTATGGGTATTAAAAACCTCTTCTTTTAAAAAGGCAATATTTGCCGCCTTGTCCACAGACTCCGCTTTTTCTTTTTTCAAAATAAAAAGCAGGCGGAAAGCCGCTACAAAACGGGCCAGAAAAAATCCAGCGCAAAAAGCGAACACCATGATTGATATCAAGGCTTCCGGGGTAAAATACCAGCGTGCACCCCAGCCTGAAAAAAACTCGTATAAAAGAATCCAAACCACCGCGGAAAACGATAAGACCAAAAAGCCCGCCCGTAAATTCCCCTGCTCGTATGTATCAGAACGGGAAACAAATACCGGGACGATTTCTCCGGAAATACCGTTTTCGGCCTGCTTCACGGCATCTTCAACACGCCGTAATTCATCACCGCTAAAAAATGTATTTGTATTCATGTATTTATGCCATGTTATGCTCCTACAAAGTAAATCTTTTTTTCACACCAGCATCCCAATAAATCGATGAGATGGGATTAATCAAACATTAATGCATCTTTTTGGCGGATGGATTGAAATGAGTGAAGAGCAGATGTCATTGATAATACAACTACCAGCACCAAATAGTGATTTTTGCTCCATGTTGGTGTCATCACCAACATGAAAACGAAAGCAAGACACAATTCAAAAATGTAAAAAGAAAGGATCTACTTACCGTCGTAAGCCCAACGCAAATAAATGGCACCCCAGGTAAAACCACCGCCGAAGGCTGAAATAATGAGATTATCGCCTTTTTTTAGCTGGGATTCGTAATCCCAAAGGCAAAGTGGAATGGTGCCTGCCGTGGTATTGCCATATCGGTCAATATTGAGCATTACTTTCTCCGATGGCAAATTCATGCGATCAGCCGTGGCATCGATGATTCTTTTATTGGCTTGGTGTGGAACCAACCAATCCACGGATTCGGCCGTCAAACCGTTTCGTTCCATGATATCGTAAGAAATCTGGGCCATGTTTACCACGGCAAACTTAAATACGGCTTGTCCTTCTTGGTAAACATAATGGTCTCCTCCGTAAACATTGCGTGGAGTAGATGGATTCACGGATCCACCCGCTTTTTTGTGCAGATATTTGCAGCCGGCACCATCACTTTTCATGATGAAATCCACGATACCGTTTTGGTCCGTGGATGGTTCCAACAATACGGCTCCAGCGCCATCGCCGAAAATAACGCATGTGGTGCGGTCTGCATAATTGATGATGGAAGACATTTTATCGGCCCCTACAACGATTACTTTTTTATAACGACCAGATTCGATGTGTTGGGCGCCCGTTACCAAGGCATAAATGAACCCGGAACAGGCTGCATTGATATCATAGCTGTATGAATTGACACAACCTGTTTCGGAAGCCACCAAATTGGCGGTTGCCGGAAACGTGAAATCAGGCGTTACGGTAGCTACGATAAGCAACTCCACCTCTTCAGGCTTTGTGCCAGTCTTAGCCAATAGACCTTTCACGGCTTCGGAAGCCATATAAGATGTGCCTAAATTTCCTTTGAGAATTCTGCGCTCCTTGATACCGGTGCGGGAGGTAATCCACTCGGTATTGGTATCCACCATTTGGGCTAATTCTTCGTTGGTAAGAATATGTTCGGGTAAATAACCCTGAACTCCCGTGATGGCGGCTTGGATTTTATTCATCTATTCCTCTGATGATTCGTTTCGGGATAACGCTTCTTTGATCCGTTGTGACAATTTATTGTTCACCACGTTCATCGTTAGCCCAATCATATTTTTGATGGCTTTACCGTTACTGATCCCATGTCCGATAACCACGGCTCCGTTAACACCCAATACTGGGGAACCGCCTTGGTTTTCGAAATTGAATTTTTCCAGATATTCATTGTTGAACCCGAATTTACGGCACATGTGATACCAAGACTCGGAAAGCTTCACGATGATATTTCCGGTGAAACCGTTACAAACGTAAACGTCTGCCTTATCGCGGAAGATATCGTGACCTTCTACGTTACCCACAAAATTGAAATCCTTGGTATCGGCCATCAGCTTATAAGTGGCTTTCACCAACTCATTGCCTTTTTCCGGTTCTTCCCCGATATTGATCAAGCCTACACGTGGGTTTTGGAAACCGGAAATATGTTCGGCAAATGCACTGCCCAAAATAGCAAACTGGTAAAGGTTTTCCGGTTTTGAATCTGCACTGGCTCCGATATCGAGGATAATCCCATCGCGACCGCTTGGTTTGGGAACCAAAGTCATCAAACAAGGTCTGATGTTCTCTATTACCGTCCCAAGGGAAACCACGGCACCACCAAACATGGCTCCCGTGCTTCCGGCGCTGGCAAATCCGTCGATTTTACCTTCTTTCAGATATTTAAAACCTACGGCAATACTAGAATTAGGCTTGGATAACAAAGCTTTCATGGGCGATTCTCCCATTTCGATCACTTCGGGGGCATCCACCACGGTAACGGAATCTGGGGAAATACTATGTTGGGATAAACCCTCACGTATTACCGACTCAGAACCGAAGAGTGTTAGGTGCAAACGGTCTCCATATTCGGAAAGGGCCAAAACGACACCATCCAAATTGCAGCCTGGGGCGAAATCGCCACCGGCCACATCCAGTCCTATGTTTAGCTTTTCTGCCACGCGGTTATGCTTCGGCTTTAGCTTCGCTTACTAGTTTACCATTGTAGTACAAGTTTCCGTCAACCGTGTATGCGCGGTGCATACGGTGAACAACACCTGTAACGTTACATTTAGCCAAAGTAGGCAAAGATGCTTTATAATGCGTTCTGCGCGTTCTACTCCTTGTTTTGGAATGTCTGCGTTTTGGATTTGGCATTTTATTCTATTTTTTAATTGTTCTTAAATTTATCTTTCAATGATTGGAGCGCATCCCAAGTATTGTCTTCACTATCATCCTCTTCGGATTCGGGCTCAGACGGATTGGTTTCCACCAGGTTGAATTCTGATAGTTTTGCTATCATCTCCGGGTTACACTGCTTGCCGGCATCTTCACAAACTCGTCGTAAAGGCATCGCAATCAATATAAACTCGTAAATAAACTGCTTCACGTCTATCTCGTAATCCCCGTGACCTAAAACAACCATCTCTTCCGTAGCGCCTTCTTCCGTGGAAGAAAACTTTACGATGAGCTGCTCCTGATAGTCCACCGGTAACTTAATATCATCCAAGCACAAATCGCAGGTGCATGCAAAAGAACCTTTGATGTCAAACTCCAATATCAACATATTGTTTTGTTTGACCAGTTCCATGTCTACCCTAAAATGCGTGTCGGTGAAATCAACCTCGCCATAATCATCAAAGAACGTATCGTCTATATCCCAATCAAAGTCGTGCGAACCCTGCTTCAACCCTTCGAATTGCACCAAAAACTCGTTCGACTTTTTCATAATAAGGGCTGCAAAGATAAAATTACTTGCCGAAAGAAAAAAATTTTGTTTCGGTTATCGTCGTTTCTTTTGTTTTGAACGGCTGTTTGTCGGAAACTGGCGTAAAGTTAATGTCGGCGAGAACATCCACATAAAGCAGCAACGTCAGCATAGGCCCATTAATTTATTTCAAATCGCCCAATTCTTCCGTGCTCATGATGCGTAGCGGATTGGCTGACATTATCTGATATTCTTCCCGACGGCGGAATATGTCCATCGCCATATACATCGCATTGCGGAAAGAGGTTTCGTCAGCCGTATCTTTTCCTACCATGCCAAATGCCGGACCATGATCGGGCGAGGTGCGGACAATGGAGAGGTTGGCCGTAAAATTTACGCCTTCCCACCCGGCAATAGTTTTGAACGGAATCAAACCTTGGTCGTGATACATCGCCAATACCGCGTCGAATTTGGCAAATGCGCCCGAACCGAAAAACCCGTCAGCCGCATAAGGTCCCGAAACGACGATGGTTTTATCTACCGCTTTTTTAATGGCCGGGATGATGATTTCTTTTTCTTCGCTGCCGAACAAACCGTCGTCACCGGCATGTGGGTTCAATCCCAACACGGCAATTTTTGGTTTACGGATACCGAAATCGCTCAGCATCGATTTTTCCAAGGTTTGGATACGCTTCAAAATGGAATCCACCGTCAATGAACCCGCCACATCTTTCAATGCTTTGTGTCCAGTAACCAAGGCTACGCGTAATCTGTCATTAGCCAAGATCATCAACGGTTGCCCGTTGAATTTCTCGCCGAAATATTCTGTGTGCCCGGAGAATTTGATGCCGTTGGCCTCCACCAAGGCTTTATCTACCGGCCCGGTGACGATGACGTCAATTTTGCCTTCGGCCAATGCTTTGGTAGCGGCATCCAAAGCCATGAGCGCATATTTACCACCGACTTCGCTGCGTTCGCCGGGCTCCATCTTCACCTCTTCGTCCCAGACGTTGATGAGGTTGATCTTACCGGCTTGGATTTTATCGTCCGTCGTTTTATTATAATTGAATTCGGCATGGCCCTGCAATCCTTTTTTATAGAAGGAAATGATTTTGGACGAGCAGAAGACCACCGGTGTAAACAATTCGGTGATGCGCTGGTCCGAAAGGGCCTTGATGACCAATTCCGGGCCGGTGCCGAAAATATCTCCCGCCGTGATGCCTACCCTAATTTTGCCTGTATGTTTGACAATTTCCTTGCTCATTTTTTCTTCGTTTTGCTACGCTTGGCTTCTTGCTCCACGTTGGTTTTTCCGGCTTCTACGCTGAAATAGTTACGTGCAAAGTTATACAACAAACGTACACCAACGGCAGTACCGCCTTTGCCCCAATAGCTGGCGTTACGCTCCACGAAAGCTGGACCGGCAATATCCAAGTGAATCCAAGGATAATCGGTAAAATGTTGCAGGAATTTGGCTGCGGTAATCATGCCCGCATCCGCGCCTGCTATATTTTTCATGTCGGCGATGTCGCTTTTGATCAACTCGGCGTATTCGTCCCACATCGGGAACCAAACCAAACGTTCGTATACTTCCAAACCCGCATCTTCCAACGCAAACTTATTGTTGCCCGCGTTTACTTCGTGGGCAGCGATGCCATATTCTCCGATGGCCCTGGCTGCTGCTCCGGTAAGCGTGGCCAAGTCGATTACCAATTCTGGATTATATTTTTTGGCGTAATGTAAGGCGTCCGCCAAAATCAAACGGCCTTCGGCATCGGTATTCAACACCTCCACCGTTTTGCCGGATGACATCGTGATGACATCGCCCGGTACGATGGCGTTGGCATCCATAAAGTTGTCTGTAGCCGGGATCAATCCCACCACGTGAACCGGGATTTTATTATCCGCCAATGCCTTGATGGCGCCAATTACCGTAGCGGCACCCGCCATATCGCATTTCATGGTCATCATACCGGCGGATGATTTGATGCTGGCACCGCCCGTATCATATACCACGCCTTTACCCACCAATACCAACGGTTTGCTGTTTTTTGCGCTTTTCGGCTTATATTCCATCGTGATGAAAGCGGGCTCTTCTTTGCTGGCTCGGTTTACGGCCAACAATCCGCCCATTTTCAGCGATTCTATTTTCTTTTTGTTCAGGATTTCGACTTTTACCCCACTCTCTTCGCCCATTTTTTTGGCTTCGCGAACCAAATCGCCCACGCCCATATAAATGTATGGCTCATTCACCAAGTCCCTCGTGAGGAAAACGGCATCCGTTATGCCACGCAATTCGGATACTTCTATATCGCCTTTCAGTTTCAGTTCCTTTGGGAAAGCTTCACGCCCCGTTTGATCGCTGAAATATTTGGTAAAACTGTATGAACCTAATACAAATCCTTCGCAGAATGCATTAAAACCGGCAGCTCCGGCGGCACGGTCTTCTATTTGCACGTTCACCGCTTTTTTACCTTTGAAAAAAGCCAATGTTTTTTGGCCCGACTTGCGTAAAGTCTCCAAATACGAAGTACGATTTTCTGAAGGCGGAACCGTAACAAACACCAAGTAGCGGTTATATTCGTTGATAACGACAGGTTCTTTCGTATCTTTCAATTGCTTTTCGGCAAATTCGGCGGCGGCACCGGTCAATCCGAATATTTTAGCGGAAAAGTTCTCGGCAGCAACCAGAAATATGGCATTTTCTTTGGCCGAAAGTGTTTTTATCGATGATATTTTCATTGTATTATGGTAGCTTAAGGTGGCAAATGTAATTATTAGGTGTTAGATAATGGGATTTCTTTAGAAGAGTATCAAGAGTAGACAGCTAGGTGGTCGGTTGTTTAAGGTTTGGCTGCTCTTTTGTTGAAGGTTCAAGGTTTGATTGTTCAGGGTTTGGATTTAAGATTCATCAAAAGTCTAATATCTGATGTCTAACATCTAATGTCTAATCTTAAAACAAACTGCCTCCTATCCCCTATCTTTGCTTCATGAATACCATTTCCATCCCGGCCGTAAAGACAACCTTTTGTTCCATCGTGGGTGAGTCGAAAAATCCTACCGATGTTTGGTTTGTATTGCATGGTTACGGCCAGCTTGCTTCATATTTCATCCGCCATTTTGAAGTATTGGATAATGGCTCTACGGTGATTGCCGCCCCTGAAGCACCTTCACGGTTTTATTTGAGCAACGAGTACGGTCGGGTGGGTGCCAGTTGGATGACAAAACATGAGCGCGAAGCCGACATTTCGGATTTAAATACCTACCTCAACCAAATGTTTGACGCGGTCAGTGCCCGTTTTACGATTACGCCGTCTACCCGTTTTCACTTTTTGGGTTTTTCACAAGGTGCGGCGGTTCTTTGCCGTTGGTTGGCCCAGCGCGAGGTGAGCATCCACCAATTGATTTTATGGGCCGGTTCCGTCCCACAGGATATGCCGGTGGAAGATTTACGACATTTGATGTCGCGCGGGAAATCAATTTTCATATACGGTACAGAGGATCCCTATCTGAAGCAAACGCAATTCCCGATTTTGCAGACAATGATGAACGAACAGAATTTGCCGGTGGAAGTCAAAACATTTACGGGCGAACATACTTTGGATGCTGAGTTGATTAAAGAATTAGCCCACATAAATTGAAAATGGAGAATGCAAAGTTGAAAATTATCATCTCCCTCATTTTCAAGTTTCCATTTTCAACTTTCAACTTTCAACTAAATTTTTCCTCTTACTTTTGTTCCATCATGGAAGATCTCACACCTAACCCGAATTCGCCTTATTCATTTTCGCGGATCGTTCGATTTGTCATCATCGCTATTTCGTTACTGACGGTGGGTTTTATTCTGTGGTATTTTTCTGCCATCGTAGGATATATTTTAGCCTCCGTGGTGTTGTCCTTGATCGGCAAACCCATCGTGAATCTGTTGGGGAAAATTAAGATCGGCCGTTTCCACATACCGGACGCATTGGCTGCTTTTGTTACGCTGCTTTTGCTCTGGGGTGTTATCCTCGGTGTATTGGCCTTGGTGATTCCCGGGGTGGCTTCGCAAGTAGAACGTTTCTCGCAGGTAGACAGCAGTTCCATCCTAAAGGCATTACAGGAACCGATCGACCGACTGGTATTGTGGCTACAGGCGCATAATATTCGCTTTGCCGGAAACCAGTCCTTGGAAGACTATGTAAACGAACAGGTTGTTTACGCGTTCAACATTTCCGCCGTGAGTAATTTATTCGGCACGTTGTTCGGCTTTTTGAGCGAAGTGTCGATTGCCTTTTTTGCCATCTCTTTCATCACCTTCTTTTTCCTGCGCGACCAAACCTTATTCTATAAAGCGGTCATGTCTGCCACGCCCACACGCTACGAAGAGAAAGTAAAAAACATCATCAACGATAGCCGGGTATTGCTTACGCGTTATTTTATCGGAATCTGTATACAGACCATGCTTATCATGCTGTGCGTTACCATCGGCAGTTTATTCTGCGGATTGAATTTCCAGCTTTCGCTCACCATCGGCTTTGTGGCGGGTTGTTTTAATATCGTGCCTTATGTGGGGCCGTTAGCCGGCGGGGCATTCGGCATCATGCTCGCCATTACCAATAACTTGGATTTAGATTTTTACACGGGCACCATGCCGCTTATCGTAGCCATGATCGTGATGCTTTCCATCGTGCATTTAATTGATAATGTCCTTTTCCAACCGGTTATATTTTCCAAAAGCGTAAAAGCCCACCCGTTGGAATTATTCATCGTGCTGCTGATTGCCGGTAACGTGGGCGGACTCATAGGCATGGTATTGGCCATTCCGGGTTATACGTTCATCCGTATCATTCTGAAGCAATTTTTCAACAATTTCAAGATTGTACAGAAGTTGACTAGGGGAATCTAGGAAAGTCCGGAATTTAAATTGTACCAGCTTCCACAGATTTTCCAATTGTACATTTCTATAAAGCTTTTTATGGAAGATAAACACATAAATGATATTCCATATTTACCCATTCTATCCCGAATGGTTTACTTGATAAAATGATTTTGTTGAATCTGGACTGATCGCTCATTGGCACAATACTTGACTTACCATCTGCATATGCATTAGGATTGTACCGTAACTAGCATAAAATATAAATCCAAACCAGATTTATAACAAATAGTAATGCCCGAAAGGGGAATACCCGGTATTGTCTTATCCCAATTTGGGATAACGCCCAGATTAAATTTTATGATACTATACATTAAGTTCATGGTAAGCCTTCGTTGCAAAATGATGGTAAAAGACGAGTTGGCAAAACTGGGACTAAGATATGTAACCGTAGATTTAGGTACCGTGGAAGTACTGGAAGAGATGACACAGGAAAACCGTGAATCACTTAAGCAAAATTTATTGCTTTCAGGGTTGGAACTGTTAGATGATAAAAGAAGCATCCTCATCGAAAAAATAAAAAATGTAATCACTGAAATGATCCACCATTCAGATGAAATACCTAAAATCAATTACTCTGATTACATCAGCCAAAAATTGGCTTACGACTATACATATTTGGCTAATATTTTCTCTGAAGTAAAAGGGATAACAATACAACAATTTATCATCACCAATAAAATCGAAAGAGTGAAAGAATTATTGTTATATGATGAATTAAGCCTAACCGAAATTTCATATAAACTCCACTATAGCAGCGTGGCCCACCTGTCCACCCAATTTAAAAAAGTAACGGGTCTATCCCCTTCTTTTTATAAACAGCTTAAACAAAAGCGAAAGGAAAATCTGGAAAATGTGTGATTTATATAATACAAACCTTTTGTTATGTAACACTTTATAGTGTATATGTAATGACCTTCGCGACATGCAAATGCATTCATTAAAAAACATCAAATTGAAAAGAACTTTACAGTTATTTATAACAAGCATAATCTTGTTACTTCCTAGTTTACATTTTGCACAGGCACCCACGCTCGCTACCGCAGCAAGCTTTGTGCTTTTTACCTCAAACGGGGCAGTAAGCAATATGGGCATTACTCGCCTAACCGGCAATGTGGGAACCAATAGTGGCTCAAGTACTGCTTTTGGAAACATTGACGGAGTAATCCATGATGGAGACGGCACAAGTGCTGCCACTTCAGCCAATCTACTGGTTGCTTATAACCAATTAAATGCGGCCATCCCCACAATTTTTCCGGCACCACTATTAGGTAATGGACAAACGCTTACGGCCGGCGTTCACTCCATATCCGGAAATGCCACGTTGGATAATACACTTACTCTGAATGCACAAGGAAACGAGAATGCTGTTTTTATCATCCAAATCCAAGGCGCATTTTCTACCACTGCCGCATCAAAAGTTGTTTTGACGAACGGTGCATTGGCATGTAACGTTTACTGGAAAATAGAAGGATTGGTTAGTTTGGCTACCAACAGCACGATAAGGGGAACAATTGTTGCCAACAACTCGGCCATTATCATGGGATCTGGTGTTACGATAGAAGGAAGGGCGCTTTCAACCAACGGCGCCATTACGGTTAACGGTTTATCGGCTAACACACCGATCGGTTGTGGAAGTCCTGTGCTTACAGGCCCGGCTGGAGCCGACCTAAAAACAGCGGCTTGTTACACATTGTTCTCTGGAAGTGGACCGGTAACCAATACCGGTGTAACTTATGTAATCGGCGATGTGGGCACCAATTCAGGCTTAACTACCGGATTCGACCCATCCACCGTAACGGGCACCATCCACCCAATCCCAGATGCTTCAACTGCCGCCGCCGCTGCCGATCTATCAGATGCATATACGTACCTAAGCACTTTAACGCATGATATAGAGTTGTTATATCCGGCGCAGTTTGGTAATAGCCTTGTACTGACGCCACATACATATTTGTTAGATGGCGCCACGACATTTACCGATACACTCTTCTTAAATGCCCAAGGCAATCCTGATGCGGTATTTGTTATAAAAATCAACGGGGCCCTCATTACAAGTACATATGCAACAGTGGTGCTAAGGAACGGAGCGCAGTCCAAAAACGTTTATTGGATGGTTGAAGGTGCCGTAAACATCAATGGCTATTCGAGGTTTGCAGGAACAATTGTTTGTAACAATGGTGCCATTACCGGAATAAATCCTGGAAGCATACTTGATGGAAGAGCGCTTACTACGACCGGGGCATTAAATACTTCAGCCATTGCCACAACATTGTCTTTTGATTGTGCCACGGTAGGCATAAACGACAACCAAATTGTTACGGAAAATGTAGCTTCAATCTATCCGAATCCGTGGACAGCCTCATTTATGATTGACGTAAGTGACCCAGTATATATCAATAACAGTGATTTACAGATTTACAATATCACCGGTACTTTGGTTTACGCTACAAAAATCACAAAAAGCAGTACCTTGATTGAGCCTGTATTATCCGCTGGGATGTATGTATACAGAATCATTTCAAACAATAAAACCGTTCAATCTGGCAAACTGGTTTCTCAATAAGATATATCATTTATCTCTAAAAAGTCCTTATCCAATTTATTGGGTGAGGATTTTTTAGTTTAGGAAATACGCGATTAGCTGTAGGCGCTTTCCTCCGCACAGAAATCAAAAATGCCGATCAATAACCATAGGCGTGATCGACTCATCCGAAGTGGCTTTTAAACTACCTCGGCACTTCAATCATACTCAAGATTTCACCTACGGCCCTATCTGGGGTTCCGCCTTCCATTTCGCTTTCGGGCGTGAGTTGGATACGGTGACGCAATACAGGTAACGCAATATATTTGATATCTTCCGGCGTAATAAAATCCCTCCCGCTGATGGCAGCTTTGGCTTTGGCCCCAGCCAAGATGGCCAATGAAGCCCGTGGCGATGCACCCAACATCAGGTTACGGTTATTGCGTGTTTGGTTTACGATGCGTGCGATGTATTCCATCAATTTTTCTTCCACGTGTACTTCGCTTACCTGGCTGCGGTATTGTTCCAATTGTTCCGCAGTAATGATGGAATTGATCTGCGATGGTGTGAAACTCCCTTTCAAGCGGTGCGATTCGCGGATGATTTGTATTTCCTCTTCCAACGTAGGATAGTTCACCAACACCTTAAACAAGAAACGATCCAACTGCGCTTCGGGCAAACGGTAAGTTCCCTCCTGCTCTATCGGGTTTTGTGTAGCCAATACCAAAAACGGTGGTGCCAACGGATGCGGAATGCCATCCACCGTCACTTGTTTTTCCTGCATACATTCAAACAAGGCGGCCTGTGTTTTGGCCGGTGCGCGATTTATTTCGTCGCACAATACGATGTTGGAAAACACCGGACCTTTTTTGAATTCAAATTCCTGCGATTTAATATTGAAAATGGATGCGCCGATGATATCCGAAGGCATCAAGTCGGGCGTAAATTGGATCCGTGAAAAACCAACGGATAATGTTTTGGCCGTGAGCTTGGCCGTGAGTGTTTTAGCCACACCGGGAACACCCTCCAGCAATACGTGTCCATCGCTCAGCAAAGCCATGATCAACAAATCCACCACGTCATGTTGGCCAACGATAATCTTGGCGATTTCCGCACGGATTTGGTCGGCGGCATTTTTTAGATTCGTGAGGTCTATCCTATTTTGAAATTCGTTTTCCATCTTTAATTAGTATCAATTAGTTAGTATTAAGTAGCAAGATGCGTTGCATTTACTTGCGCTTTCTATTTATTAGTTAGTTATTTTAATGTTTTGCCTTTTTCCAAAATTCTTCCACCGTTCTATTGAATGCTATTAATTCTTTTTCCGAAATGGATGACGTTACCTGTATGTGGTGCATCGCTACAAACAACCTTCTGGTAGTTTCTTCGTCCACACCCGAACGTGCGCTGATGGCCAATATGCTGTCTTCCTGCTTCAGTTCCACCGGAACCTGATATTTAATCCTCAGTTTTTCCAACAGGTATACCAATTTCTTTTTCGCCAGCGAAGTATGGTCACCTTTGTTATAATATAACCTGGAAACGGTTTCCACGAATTTCAAGGTTGAATTTTCGAAGGGTAATATCACTGGGATTATACGCTGCCTTCTCTTACTTTGGAAAAGCATATACAATGCAATCAGGATGATGGCTATTATATATGCCGTTTTTAATGCGGGTGTTTTTAATATAACACGCAATTCCGATTGGGATTCCTTACGCCCCACCTTATAAAACTCGTCCCAAAATACAGGGGCCACGGGCAAATAAGAGAAACAGCGGCTTATATAACCCGAATTATTCCCCGGCAACAGATAATAATTGGTAAAAGCCAAAGGCACGGAATGGAAATAAATATAACCGTCCCCGATTTTCTTTTCCACAAATACCGGATTCCCTTTGGTATTGCGCCCCAACACGCTTACATCCTCCACGGAGTCGCTGATGGAAATATAAGAACCATTTTCACCGGGACGCATGGAAAAACTGCGTTTTGAATATAAAGCCGTATCGTGGAAATTCAATTTCACCGAATCGGGTTGGCTAAAATCTTGCCCTATTTCCATCGGCTGGTATTGTGTATGCACCCCCATCGAGTCCGCCAAGAATCCATCAATATTCTCCGCCGCGATGAAGATGTGGTTTCCTTTGGCGGCCAATGCGGCGATGGCACGCGAATCATATGGACCAAACGATGTATAATCACCGATAAATATATAATTGAAGTGTTTTTTATTGGTAGAATCCGCATTTACTTTTTCCGCGAATTCGGCGGGAGGTATGTATAATGCCTCTATTGGCTGGCCCGGGAATAAATCGGGCATCAATTCATATACTGCACGGCTAGCGAATGGCGTCTTATCCGATTTGGTATACGTATGGTTCCACGAAATTTTTTCGGGCTGTAATATCAATCCCACCACAAGTAAAAGGAAAAGCCCCACCACCAATGCTATGTATACGCGGTCCTGCTTCATGCGTCAGCTTTTTGGGTAGTGAAACGGCTATTGAAACGTCTGAATTTATCGAACGTTTCCAAAAATTTGTCTTCCGTGGGTTCAAATTCTCCATACCATACATATTCAAACGTAGTGGACAGATAATCGAATTCCTCACGCATGCCGTGGGATTTTATTTCGCGGCGGTAATCGGTATTCGTCTTATTGATTTGCCATTGGATATGCCCGGCATCAGACAATAACTTCAGCGATTTTAAATAGAACAGCCGTGTGGCCTTACGGTAATTTTTCGCGTTTACCGAAGACTCAATCTCATCGGTAAAGTTAATGTTGTGTATGTCTTCGTCGTAAATCGAATATTCCTTTTCTGCGGCCTTTCTAAATTTTTTGCCTTTGAAAAGCCAAGTCCAATTCCCTCTGAAAATAATGAAGATGATGGCAGCCACCACAAGGGCTCCCACAATCCAGATGATAAAATTACCGATCCGATCCCCACCTTCAATTTCCCCGAAATCAATAAAGCCGTCAATCCAGCGTACAATTTTGGCCAACAGTTCCTGTAGCCATTCCACAAACGGAAAGGTAACGCGTTCGGCATACCGATATTCCGAACGGTTTTTATATTCTTCAATCTTTTGTGGGTCAAATTCCCTACGTACCGGTTCGGACACGGCATAAGACTGCAACGTCCAACCCACGGACAGCAGAGAAAACAGAATATGTCGCCAAATCTTCCCCATCAATAAACGGCCTCATAATATTCAGGCCCGGAATCCTTATTCGTACCCAATTTATCAATTTTGGCCAATAAACCCTTGGCGTTTACCCGCTCGTCCAAACTCAATGTCTCAAAAGCCTCCCCAATGAAATAGATGATGAAACAATAAAAATACAACAACGTTAACAGCGGAGCGATGACCTTAAAAATCAAGTTAAACCAAATGGTCCCCGGCGCCAACGTACTAATATCAGCCGTATTGGTGGAGATAATGGCCGTGATGATGCCAATGGGCACACCCAATACGTTATATCTCAATATCAACAGAACCAACATTCCTACAAAAGCGGCTCCCATGGCGTTCCAGAAGTTCCGTTTTTTGGATACCATCGAAAAACTCCTGCCGAATGCCGTAAAAATATCCACCCGCTCCATGGAACTAATAAATATCATGGGGAAAGTGGCCACCTGTATATAAAACAGCAGGAAATATTCCGCCAGGTATAAACAACCATAGAAGATAACAAGGAAAATAGGTGAATTAAATGCCATGGAAAGCAAAGCCCCGATAAATATGAAAATATAAAATATAACAAATATGGCTCCCGTGAGTGCGCTTACCAATATCCCCCAAACCAATACGTTGGCAAAACCGATGAAGAAGCGTTTTCGCGTTGCTTTCCATACCATTTGGTGGGTAATCGTATCGGGGTCTTCGGTTTCGTGGTACAGCTTCATGTATTCGTATATCATCGTGATGTAGGTGGCATAAGCCAGATAACCGATGATGAGCCCCAGGATTCCCTGCATGATGGAAAGACCGAGCACCAACCAGTTACCGTCCATGCTACCGGCTACGGCTAAGCCCACCAAATCTCCAATTCCGTTGAAGATCAAAAAAGCCGCCACCAAAATGAATGGCATAATATAATACGTGATCGACTTCAGGAGTATTGCCTTGTTTTGACGGATGAACTTAAAGGTGGTATTATAAACCTGCCCCACATCGCGCGCTACCCTAAAATTTATTTTTTCTGTTGAGGTCATGGGTTATTGCCAAATTGGATTGTTGTTTACGTTGAACGGCCCTGGGATAAAACACAAAGTACCATAATACAAATGTGAGTGACCCGAAGATAACCAAAAGCGAAAATATAAGGCTTACATCATAATGGCGTGTGACGAAACCTTCGAGTAAGGCAGCCAGGATAAAACAGGGAACCAATCCGATAATCATCTTGATGCCATCTTTCATACCGTTTATGAGCGATACGGTTCGTTTGTAAGTTCCCGGGAAAACGATGGAATTTCCTACGGTAACCCCTGCGGCGCAAGCTACGATGATGATGGAGATTTCGATTGTTCCATGAATCCAGACGGCCGTCATGGCATCGCCCAATACATCATGCGTATAGAAAAGATGAAAAAATGCGCCTATCCTCAACCCTTCGCGGAAAAGATAAAACAACGATCCGACGGAAAACGCGAACCCAAAAATGAAATAGACAAACGACACATAAATATTATTCGCGGCGATGTACAGGAACATCGGCGTTTCGCTCATGTCGCCGTAAATATCCATTGGCCTGCCTTTCTCTATGTTTTCCATGGTCCCGCGGACGTAATCGTCCGACAGCATCAGGTTAACATACGAATCGTCGATGGAAGAGGAAAGCCATCCCAAACCGAACGCCACCAAAAAAGTAAGAAAGGAAACCAACAGATTTTTTTGGTGTTTGGCCATCACCAATGGTACCTCGGTGGTCCAAAACGTGATGAGGCGTGATTTTTTTTCTTTCTTATTCTTGTAAATCTCCCGATGGACACGGATACTGAGCTCGTTCAGATACTGCGTAATTTTGCTTTCCGGGTAAAAAGTACGGGCATAGGAAAGATCGTCCGTCAGCTGGATGAACAGGTCCGAAAGCTCATCGGCAGATATGTGGTTGCCGCCCGATAAATTTTTATCGAGTGAATCCCACTTCTCTTTGTACTTGTTCAAAAAAACGATTTCCTTCATTTGGCCGAAATGTAAAAAATTATCGTGAAACGCGAACAAAACGTGTAAAAGAACATCACATTATCGGATTCCGCTTTTTTATTTGACGGCACTGTTTATTTTTACCCGATAAAATCACCACACGTCCATGAGCCATTTCGACCATATCCAGATACAGACCACGCAAAACGTAAGCCTTAGATACGAAGTATCGGCCATTGGCGACAGACTGCTGGCCTTCATCATCGACTCCGTCATCGTATATGGAATGGCCGGACTCATTGCCTTGGTGTACAATTATACCGTGGGCTTTAACGGAGAAACCTCCATGATTATCGGCATACTGCTTTGCGTATTACCACTGGCATTCTACCATGTAATCATGGAGATATTCAACAACGGACAAAGTGTGGGTAAAAAAATCATGAAAATCCGTGTGATTCGTATGGACGGAAGCGAACCTACCATGGGAAACTATGTGATCCGATGGCTCAGTCGTATCTTGGAAATGACCGGAATTTTCGGTTTGGCGCTTATCGTGATCCTCGTCAACGGAAAAGGACAACGTTTGGGCGACTTGGCCGGTGGAACTACCGTAGCCAAAGTAAAAAAACGGGTAGGTTTGGAAGACACCATCTTGGCTTTTGGAACCGAAAATTATAATCCGACATACGTGATGGCCAAAACCCTTTCGGGACGGGATATCGAAACCATCAAGGAAGCATTGCATTTTTATCGCCAATACCAAAACTTCAATATTTTGAATGCTTGTGGCATGAAAGTAAAATCACTGTTCGGAATCGACCCCAACAAAGACTTTACGCCAAACGATATTTTTTTGGAAAATGTGGTGAATGACTATACCTATTTCAAAAGTTTGGATGAAACCGTTATCGGCAAATAATTCCTACTCCCCGATAAATCCTAAAGACACCTTATCCGAAGCCGTTACCGGATTAATACGGAACGTTGTTCCCGAAGGAAATGCCACATGGTAATCCGTCCAACCGGCTTCGGTCTTATACCGTTCGTCAGCCTGGTAATAATCTGTCGATAAAATTTGTGCACCGCTGGCAAAGGCCGCATTCATCGTGCTGTAATCTCCGGTACGGGCTTCTTCGGTATCTGAATCGCATCGTGTACGAACAATAAATCCTTGTGCTACCACTTGTTGGATTTCCGTCATATCCGAAATAGGATTATTCAGGATCACAAAAGCTGCTTCGTCATCTCCCGGGTCGGCAAACGTAAACATGGCACGGCCTTCCAAAGATGGATGACCTTGTTTATAGAGCGGCACCATGGCGCCTTCCATCACAAACATAATCTTGCCGCGAGATTCTCCCAACGTAGGCCAGCTACCGGCCAGAACTGCTTCGCGCAAGGTATTATACGAGCCGCGGATATCATCTGGAGTGATCACTTTATCCAAATCATTGCCAAAAACACCCTTGATCTCTTGGTCAACCGCATCGGCCGATGCTGCCGTATAGGGTTGCGAAGTCAACAAAAATGGGAATGAAACCTGGTCGCCCACCATATCAATCTTAGATTCAATCTGAATAAAAATAGGAATATGGTTTGGATTTTTTTCGCTCCATACTTTCACCGCTTTTAAGGCAGATACGAATGAATAATAATTTGTATTATAATCAAAATCAGGAATATGTATAATTTTATAACCCGGTTGGTCCAACTCGGCGATGCCCGATACCGGATCCCTGTTATCCACCAAAAGCAGACCACCCCTCTTGGCAAAACGTCCGCCTTGTGCATCTTCATAAATATCTAATTCAATAGCCCTCATCCCGAAAGCCCCAAACTGTTCGGGCAGCGGTACGTGCGAATAATCCCAACCACCCGGATCAAGGCCGGTGCCCAAGATGCCGGTACTGAACAGGTTAGTTACCATGGTAAATATATCCAAATCGGTGCGTTTTCTGTAGCTGTTATGGCTGCCCACCACCTGAATCTGGTTAATCTTCAATTGGTCTACCGAATCGTTTTGGATGGCATAAATCGGTGGATTTAGATCGGTTTTGGGCTCTTTTTTACACGCCACGAAAGATGAGGTGGCCGCTACCAAAAGAATGAAAATCGTCTTTTTCATGTTAAGGAAAAAATCAATGTTGTGCATGATGTGGGTTAAATGTAGGTTAATATTTGGTTACGACAAATTTGTACGAAATATTTTTTGGGCATGAAATATGAGGAACAAAAAACATGGAAAACGCCACAAAAACAAAAGACGAAATCCTGCGGCTCGTGAAAGATTTTGCGGACGAAGCGCATGGGGAACAGATGAGGAAGTATGTGCCGCAACGTTATATCGTACACCCGATAGAAGTGATGGAAATCTGCAGCCGCTACACCGACGATATTTCCGTACTGTGTGCCGCCCTGCTCCACGATGTCTTGGAGGACACACCCACCACTCAGAAAGAAATAGAAACGTTCCTATTGACCTTGTTGGATAAAAAGCAAACCGAAAAAGCCATCCGCCTCACGGTGGAATTAACGGACATATACACCAAGGCAGCCTACCCGCACCTAAACCGCCGCGCCCGAAAGGAGAAGGAACACGAACGCTCTGCCCAAAACAGTCCCGATGCACAGACCATCAAATATGCCGACATTATCAGTAATAGTGTGGACATCACAAAACATGACAAGAATTTTGGGCCACGTTTTTTACGTGAGGTAAAATCCCAACTTAAAACATTAAATAAGGGAAACCCGGAACTTTATCAATTGGCTGTGGAAACGGTGGAGCGGTGTTTGGTGGAGATGAGTAGAAAATGAATTACTTTCGATGCAGAAGATGTAAGGAACATCCATAAACCAGCCTTGCCATATTTTTTGTAAACTTGCTCTATTAATGAAATAGGCCATGCCATTGCAAACATTACTACAGGAGTTGGATGTATTGAAAGCAGAACTGAGTAAGTTCCGTTTGCAGGACAATTCCAAAATTCAAGAGGCTTTGGCAATCGAATACACCTATGAGAGTAACCGCATAGAGGGCAATACACTTACTTTACAGGAAACTCAGTTGGTCATAGAAAAAGGCTTGACCATTGGAGGAAAACCGTTAAAGGAGCATTTAGAAGCCATTAATCACAATGAAGCCATTGACTTTATTGGAGAATTGGTAAAAAAAGAATCGGTACTTGATGAAAGTACATTGAAACAAATCCATGCCATCATTCTCAAAAGTATTGATAGGGAAAACGCCGGCGTTTATCGTAAAGTACCCGTACTTATATCTGGTAGTACTCATACGCCTCCACAGCCTTACTTACTTCAAAAGCTAATGGAGGACTACTTTCAGTTCTACGAAGAAAACAGTAAGTCTATGCATCCCGTGATATTGGCGGCTGAAATGCATGAAAGGCTGGTTACAATCCATCCATTTATTGACGGTAACGGACGTACATCAAGGCTGGTCATGAACTTAATTCTATTACAGCATGGCTACCCTATTGCCAATATTAGAGGAGATTCTGAAAGCCGATTGAAATACTATAATGCATTAGAGCGTTCAAGAGAGGATAGTAAAACGGCCTTTATTGAATTGGTAACAGATGCCGTTAAGCAAATGACGAAGCGCTTATTGAAGCTGGCGAGATAACCGAGAAGCTATTCGCTTATTAGTAAATCCAAACTTATGTATGGAATTTTAGATGCAGGTTTATTCGCGCAGTTACTTTCCGATGCAAAACTTACTAAAAATATTCTCCAATAAATCATCCACGGTTACCTGGCCGGTAATTTCGCCTAAGTGATAGAGCGATTGGCGGATGTCCATGGCCACAAAATCGTTTGTTATATGTAAATCCAACCCTTCCAATACTTTTTGGAGGTAATTATCGGCTTTCACCAAGGCATCATAATGGCGCAGGTTGGTCACCACGGTTTGGTTCGGTTGTGGTACGCCACCCATGGCTTCGACCATTCTTTTTTTGAGTTCGTCGATGCCTTGTTTTTCTTTGGCCGATATACCCACAAAAGGAAATTTATTGGCCCACCAAATACCATCAAACCGGGCATCGAGTTTATTGGCAACCAAGATTACTTTTGCCAACGGAAATTCAGCCTGGATCTGCTCCGCATTTTGTAATGCCTGGTCCGGAGTTTCCATGTCTTTGTTTTGCGGTGTATGGCTTGCGTCATATAAATATAACACAATATCTGCCGATTTTATTTTGGCGAACGTGCGCTCTATCCCGATACGTTCGATTTCGTTATCCGGATTTTTGCGGATGCCGGCCGTGTCGATGATGCGGAATAAAATTCCGTCGATGGTCAATGTATCCTCGATTACATCGCGTGTGGTACCGGCAATGGAAGAAACGATGGCCTTTTCTTCGTTCAGCAAAGCATTCAGCAGGGTCGATTTTCCCGCATTTGGCGCACCTACGATGGCTACCGGAACCCCGTGTTTGATGGCATTTCCTATTTTGAATGAATCGGTGAGGCGATGGATGACTTCGCGGATTTTATTCACCTGTTGCTTTAAATCGTCGCGGTTGGCAAATTCCACATCCTCCTCGCCGAAATCCAGTTCCAGTTCAATCAACGAAGCGAATGAAACCAAACCTTCCCGAAGGGCACGCAATTCTTCGCCAAAGCCGCCCCGCATTTGATGCATGGCGATTTTGTGCGCCGCGGCACTTTCGGAATGGATCAAATCGCCGATGGCCTCCGCCTGCGAAAGATCCATTTTACCGTTCATGAAGGCGCGTTTGGTAAACTCGCCCTGGGTAGCCGGCCGCGCTCCTTTTTCGATCAACAGTTGCATCAAACGTTCACGGATGAATGAAGAGCCATGTAAACTAAACTCTATCGTATCTTCCCCAGAAAATGAATTCGGCCCTTTGAAAGCCGTCACCAAAGCTTCGTCCAGAATCTGTTCCCCGTCCATTACGCGGCCAAAAATAACGGCGGGCAATTTTTTGTCTGTTATATTTTTGTGCTTTCCGGCTGGAATAAAAATCTGCTCACTGATGGAAAACGCATTCCGGCCCGACATGCGGACAACGGACAATGCCCCTACGCCATCGGGGGTAGAAAGTGCGCAAATGGTATCGGATGAGAAAAAATCGGAGGACAACATACCACAAAGGTATCCGAAATTGGCAGACGGAACCGCCAAAATCATCCGTATGTATTAGCGATGCATGTTTTGAAGCCAGCTACTTTTACCGGAAACGACGCCCATGAAAAATCTGCTGTTTGCTTTCATCTGTTTTTTATCCGTCCCACTTGTCCAGGCCCAACATGTAGGCGGATTATGGCAAGGAGAATGGACATCGCCTGATGGTTTTAGGTTTGATTTTGTGATGCATATAGACGAATTCCCGGACGGAAACATAGAAGGCTACCTGAACTGGAAAGTGGTGGCGGCGCCAGAATCAAGTTGGTATTACCAAGATAAGATCGGATTGGAAGCCACGGAATTCATCAAAGGAAACTTGACGGATAGATACGGCCTATCTTTCGAGGGCTATAAAAAAGACGACCCGAATCTGGTGATCGATTTAGATAAATACAGGTTGAAATTTGACGAATCATTCAACACTTTTACGGGGACCACGGGCCACCATGGTACATGGCTAGCCAATATCCATGGAACAAGGATTGGACTTCCATAGCAAAGTCTGCCGATTATTTCACCACCGGCAACAGCGCCTTTTCCCAGGCAGAAATACCGCCCGTCATATTCACCACTTTTTTAAAGCCCATGGCTTTCATTTTCTCGGCGGCTTCGGCACTGCGTCCACCGCTGTAGCAATAAATATACAAAGGCGTATCCCGTGGAATTTCGCCGATTTTCTTCTCAAAATCATCTGCCATCGCATCGATATTGACGGCATTGGCCAGATGGCCTTTGGCAAACTCCCAATCCTGGCGTACGTCGATCAGTTTTTTATTTTTTTCACCTTCCATGGCCGTCTTAAACTGGCTGGGCGGAAGATTGGAAATGTATCCCGTTTGTGCCGAGGCTGCAAATCCGATGGTGAGTAGGAATAAAAAAAGTAAGGGTTTCTTCATGCGGATGTGTATTAAATGGTAGCGATTACTTTCAGTTCTATGGCAATGGGAGTAGGAAGACAATTTATTTCAACCGTAGTGCGGCAAGGTGGATTTTCTGCAAAATATTCGGCCCAAAGGCGGTTATATGTCGGGAAATCATCCTTCATGTTGGTGAGGAAAACCGTAACATCCACCATATTTGACCAAGACGAACCGGAATCTTCCAAAATCTGCCTTACGTTACGGAATACGGAATGGCATTGTGCTTCGATGTCGTAGCTTAATATTTGTCCGTCTTCGTTTAAATCCACACCCGGAATTTTCTTTGTTCCCCTTTCCCGCGGGCCAACCCCGGAAAGGAACAACAAATTCCCCACACGGCGCGCATGCGGATATTTGCCCACCGGCTCGGGGGCTTTTTCTGAATGGACGGATATTTCTTCTGGAGCGCTCATCGATTAAATTTTGTTTGGGAAGATACAAAATTGCACCAAACCTTGTTATGATGCATTTTATTTCAACTGATTTTCAAGCCAATTTTTGTAATCGGGTTCAACGTGCTCTGGCTCAAGCGTAAAAATTGCGGGTATCTCATAACTGTGTTCCCGTTTGATCAACTCTTCAATTTGTGCGTAGGCTGTATGTAATGTTTTGATGAGCAGGACACATTCCTCGGCCTCCTCTATTCTCCCTTCCCAGCGGTACATACTTTTCATGCCCGGGATGATGTTGACGCATGCACACAGACTTGCTTCCAATAGTATACGACCCAAGCGTTTCGCCCGATCCTCGTTTTCCATCACGGTGTATATGATCAACATAACTATTTTATGATTATTCTCCTAAAAATAAGGATTTTTTGCCCGATGGACACAAAAAATATGCAATTTTGCTCTCCATGTATGTAAGAGAAAACGGCATAAAACCTGTCATCCGGTGGTTAAATACAGGAATTTTCCTTGTTTTTTTCATGGTATTGGTAGGTGCCATTACCCGATTGACTGAATCCGGGCTTTCCATTACCGAATGGAAAGTGGTTACCGGTACCATCCCTCCCATTACGCAGGAAGATTGGCACGACGAGTTCGAAAAATATAAACAGACGCCCGAATATCTCGAAAAAAACCAATTCCGTTTCGGCGAAGATCAATCCGAAGCGCTAGCCAACTTCAAAAAGATTTTCTTTTGGGAATGGCTGCACCGCTTTTTGGGTCGCTTTATCGGTGTGGTGTTTCTGGTTCCCTTCATCTGGTTTTGGCGCAAGGGATATTTCAAAAAAAGAATCTACCCACGGCTACTTGTCATATTCCTGTTGGGCGGTTTCCAAGGCTATCTGGGATGGTGGATGGTGAAAAGCGGCCTGGTAGACCAACCCCATGTAAGCCACTACCGGTTGGCGGCCCACCTCAGCACGGCATTGGCTACGCTTTGCCTCATCTGGTGGTTGGTGCTGGACATCAAACATCCCCGCAACATCAACCTACGCAACCGGTTCCCGCTGCTGAAAAGAATTTGGCAGGTGAGTTTCATTATCTTAATCGTTCAGGTGATTTATGGCGCATTCGTAGCCGGAAAAGATGCGGGACAGATTTTCAATACTTGGCCATTGATGAACGGACAGGTCATCGGCCAAGGTAGTTTTGACGAAAAACCGTTTTACTATAACCTCATCGGAGAAGCCGTAAACTTGGGCGGAATACAGTTTATACACCGCAGCATCGGTATTTTGCTTTACTTGATGATTGCCGGCCTATGGATCGCCTCACGCTACCAAAACCTACGACACGATGCACGCATATTGGTGAATGGTATGTTCCTGATGGTAAACGTACAGTTTTTATTAGGTGTGCTGACCTTGTTATATTTTGTTCCCGTGTACTTAGGAGTATTGCACCAGGCTGGTGCCGTTATCTTATTGATGGTTTCTTTATATTTCTATCACCAGTTGAGAGGCACAGAATAATGTTGAATTTTGAATGAATAATCCCAATTCAACATTATTCATTCAAAATTCAAAAATTTCAATCTATTTCCATTTCACCGTCTCCACCAAATGCATCACATCCTTCTTCAAGAAGTTTAGCACTGGCGCTACGGAATCTGCATTGGCTTTGATATCGAAATATAACGATCCGCGCAAAAAATGTTTTTGGCTATCCGTTACGTGGAATTGGTAATTCGACGCGGCATCGCCCTCAATATTATATACGATTCCCCAAACCTTATCCTGTGGCGCTTCCACGAAAATTTCCTCAATGGCGTTTGCTTTGGAGGTATGTTTGTAGGCCAACTCATGCTGGTCTTCTGAATATTTCGCAAAATTATTGCTTACGTCTTCATAACTCAAGTGCAATGTGGCGGCGTACTTCGGAAATACGACATCGAACCAACATGTTTTGGTCAAATCGCGTGTGAATGGCCTAATTTTGGAATAAACCGGATATTCAAACGTAAACGGACAAAGACTGTCGTACCGTTGATACTCCTTGGTCGGAAAGGTAACTTCACAATATCCTTTCGGACGCGGGATTACATCCGTACCTGATCCGCAGGAAAAAAGGAATGATGCTAAAAAGCTCAATAAAAGCAGGGCTGGAAGCGTAGATCCAAAGGACGAACCTGATTCTGATTCTTTATTTTCTGGCATGATGGAGACTTTCACTCGATTAATACGTCTGTTATCTGAATTCAGTATCCTGAACGTTAAATTTTTATACGAAACGGTTTCATTTCTGGCCGGAATCCGACCGCCCACTTCCAAGATGATGCCTGCGATGCTTTCGAAATCATTTTCGAATTCCTCCAGAAAATTCAAATCAAAATCAATGATCCGCAGAAAATCGTGGATCGAAGTTTTGCCCGCAAAGATGTAATTGGAATCATTCATCTTGAAATAATCCACATCGTCGTCGTCATACTCGTCATTGATTTCGCCCACGATTTCCTCAATAATGTCTTCCAATGTCACAATACCCTGAAAGCCACCAAATTCGTTAACGACTAAAGCCATGTGCATTTTCATGCTTTGGAATTCTTTCAGCAGGTCGTCAATTTTTTTGTTCTCGGGAACAAAAAAAGGCTTCCTCACCAAAGTCTGCCATTCAAAATCGGCCGCGGAATGAAGATACGGAATGATGTCCTTAATAAACAAAATACCTTCGATATGGTCAGAATCTTCCCGGTAAACCGGAATCCTCGAATATCCATTTTCCAAAATGGACTGGAGCAGTTCATTGAATGGCATATCGCGGTCCACCATACTTACATCGCCACGCGGCGTCATGATGACGGTAACATCCAACGAACCAAACTGTGCAATTCCCTGTAATATCTTATGGCCTTCGGCATCTCCGTTATCATTGGAAGCCAATTCAATGGCATCGGATAAATTCTCTGCGGAAAGTCCTTTTTCCTGCTGCCTGACACGCTTATCTATGATTTTCGAAAACTGCGTCAATGGCCAGGTAAAAGGCCCCAATAGCTTGACGAAAATAATCATCGGCTGGGAAAAGAATAACGAAATTTTTAATCCAAGCCTACGTGCATACACCTTGGGGATAACCTCACCAAATAGGATGATGATGAAGCTGACGGCCACCACCTGAATCAGAAAGCGCAGCCAGCCGGGTGTATCTCCAAAATGGATATGGCGCATCAAATCATTGGATACGATGATGACCCCGATATTGAGCATATTGCTCATTAACAAAATGGTGGCCAATAATTTCTTGGGTTTATCCAGCAGCCTGACCACTTTGCCTTTGGCATAAGTATCTTCCGCAGCCTCCAATATGGAGGCACTCAACGAAAAGAAAGCCACTTCGGCGGCGGAAACCAAGGCCGTACACATGAGTAGGATAACAATCAACCCTATGCCAAAATACGAGTTGATGGCGCTACCCGATTCGGATAACCAAAGCTGGAATGGGAATGTGATGAGGTAACCGCCGGGGTCGTCCAAGGCAAATAAAATTTGAACAAATTTAATAGATAGACATCAATTCTACGGAATTAATAATTGGGGTTGCCCAATTCGGCACCCGCAGAAGGATCAAAAGGCAAATCGTTGTCTATCGCAGGCGGGATAACCTCATCTTCGGAAACGCCATAAGCATATGGCTCCTTCGTATTTTGCAGTGGACCCGGGCCGCCTTCCTGTCTACGGTCCAACATCACCAAATTTTCGGCTTCCACTTCGGTAATATTCCTTTTGGCCCCATCCTGGCCGGTCACCTGGCGTGTCCTCAACTTGCCTTCTACATAAATCCGGCTACCTTTTCTCAGATACTTTTCGGCCAAATCAGCCAATCCGCGCCATAGAATAATGGTATGCCATTCGGTACGGTCAAAACGTTCGCCCTGCGAATTGCGGTAAGTTTCGGTGGTAGCCATGCGTAAACGGGCTTTGGATGCACCATTATCAAACTTAGTATACACTGGGTCCATTCCCATGTTACCTACCAAAATCACTTTGTTTACGCCATTCATGTATTATCCTCGTTAGTGTGTTCCTACACAAAAATAGTTTATACATATATGAACAACAACTTTACCCCATAAAAAATTAGGCCTTGCCTCCAAAAAGGTCTTTGTAGAAGTTATTCAAGAAATTGGCGATTACTATCGGGAATGGATATTTATCCACCGAATCAACATCCACCACGATGCTTGCGGGGACACTGGGGAGCTTTTTTACCGATATATGCACGAAACGAATCATCAACTGCCGATGCGTTAGCACATGTTTCATGGTCGGATATATTTTTAAATCCCCAGCCTTGATTCCAAATTGGGCCAACGGCAAATCATATAATCCGGCTTCCGCAATTTCTTCATCGGTCTCGGTGAGCGGGAACTGGTATAAACCGCCCCAGATATCTTTCTCGTCTCGCTTTTGTAAGATAATGTTTTCGCCGTCGTCCATCAACCAATATACCATAAACCTTTTTTTCACGGCTTTCTTCTCCCGTTTGAAGGGGTAATCTGTCATACGTCCTTCGGCAAAGGCCACACAATGTATGTTGAGCGGACATTCATCACAAGCCGGCTTCTTGGGTGTGCATATTAGCGCCCCCAGCTCCATGATGGCCTGGTTATGCAAATCCGCATGTTTGGGATTGAGGATGGACTGCGCGGCTTCGGCAACTGCCTTTTTACCGGCGGCGGTATCCACAAATTCCTTGATACCAAATAAACGGGTGATGACGCGGTTTACGTTCCCATCCACCACCGCATAAGGTTCGTTGGCCGAAAACGAGGCCACGGCCGAAGCCGTATAATTCCCGATTCCCTTCAATTCTATCAGATCATGGTATGAGGACGGGAAAGCATTGCCATATTTCCCATACACTGCCTTAGCCGTTCGCAGCATATTGCGGGCTCGAGAATAATAGCCGAGGCCTTGCCATAATTTCAGTACTTCGTCTTCGGATGCTTCGGCCAGAGATTTCACGTCGGGGTAGGTTTCTACGAAAGAAAAGTAGTAGGGCATACCCTGATTTACCCGCGTTTGTTGCAGAATTACTTCCGATAACCAAATTTTATAGGCATCCCGAATACCCCTCCAGGGCAAGTCCCGCTTGATTTCCAGATATTTTTTTATTAAAAGTTCGGAAATTTTCTCCTGCATGGGTACAAAAATCGAAATAAGCACCTTACATTTGCACCCCGATTAAAAAAATAGTTAATTACTAAGAGTATCAATAAATAAACGATAAGATAATGACAAAAGCTGAGATCGTAAATCAGATTTCCGAGTCAACCGGAGTAGAAAAAGTGGCAGTTCAGGCGGTAGTTGAAGCCATGATGAAAAATGTAAAAGATTCACTTTCCAAAGGTGAAAATGTTTATTTGCGTGGATTTGGTAGCTTTATCATTAAGAAAAGAGCTGAGAAAAAAGGACGTAACATCAGCAAAAATACGACAATCGTTATTCCTGCACACAACATTCCTTCTTTCAAACCTGCGAAAGTATTTATGGAGCAGGTAAAGAAAAAAGTAAAATAAGGCATTCAATTGAACAGGCCTAAACTCATACAACTGTCTATTATTGCAGGGTCTTTGGTTCTGTTCGTGGTTGTTTTTGCCGCGCCGAAAAATTATTCCGATAAAAAACTGGCCGATCGCGCCCGTGTAGAAACCAAAAAAGAGTCCGACAACCAGCTTGTCGAAATCAAAAAAGAGTTGAAACCCGAGGCGGGTGCAAAGCTGGCCGAATTGGAAAAAAATCACGCAGCGGCCCAATCAACAGGTGAGAAGGCAAAGGCCTTGGATTCGCTGACCGTCTTTTGGGACAAACAGATGTATCCTGGTGCTTCTATCCTTTACATCGAAGAAAAAGCGGCATTGCTGAAGACAGCCGACCAATGGATTCTTGCCGGAGATCGCTACCTAAGCATGGCCGAATTTGGGGAAGCCGAAAACAAAACCTACCGGTTGGACAAAGCCGCCGAATGCTTTCAAAACGCATTGGACGTGCAGCCAGACAACCTAACCGCAAAAACGGGAATGGGAACGGTATTGGTTCGTAAGCAGGAAGACCCGATGGCCGGGATTGCGATACTCAGGGAAGTGGTGGATGCGGATCCGAAAAATATCCGCGCGCTCCTGCAACTCGCAGACTTCTCGATTTTATCGGGGCAGTTTGATAAAGCGATCGCACGTTTCGACCAAGTGCTGGAGATTGAGCCTGCTTATGTCGACGCCTATTTTTTCAAGGCCGAGACGTATGCCAAATGGGGCAAAAAAGAGGAAGCTCGCCGCTTTCTGGATGAATACAAATCAAAAGTAGGAAACCCGGAAGCCGGTACTGAGGCCGAAAATTATTTGAATTCGAATTACGGATTATAAACTTATTATTCACATTTAAATCACTTTACTATGCCTTGCGGTAAGAAAAGAAAAAGAAGCAAAATGAATACGCACAAGCGTAAGAAAAGACTTAGAAAGAACAGACACAAGACTAAGAAAAGATAATATCTTTTTCTTTAACTACTTTATTCAAGTTTTGAATTAAAAAATAATTGTCACACGACAGGACCTTTCCTGTCGTGTAATCCCGTTTTCACGTTATGACCAATGAGTTAATAATTAACGTAAAAGGAAACGAGGTATTTCTTGCTGTTCTTCAAGATAAAAGACTGGTTGAATTTAACCGTGAGATGGTTGACAGTGCCTACACCGTAGGCGACTTATACCTAGCTCGGGTGGCTCGCGTAATGCCTAATTTAAATGCGGCCTTTGTAGATGTCGGATACGAAAAAGATGCTTTTTTGCACTATTTCGATTTAGGTCCCGGCATCCGCACGTTAAATAAATTTGTTGATGATCTGGCTTCCGGTAGAGCCAAATCGGGTAATTTGATGTACCTGAAATCGGAGCCGGAAATCGTAAAAGAAGGTAAAATTACCGACGTCCTAAAACCGGGGCAGCGTGTCCTGGTAAAAGTGGCTAAAGAGCCTATTTCGCAGAAGGGACCACGTCTTTCCTGTGAAATATCCATCCCTGGAAGATACTTGGTACTGGCTCCACTCGGAGACCGTATTTCCATCTCTTCCAAAATCAAGGAGTCCGAAGAAAAAGAACGCCTGCGTAACATCATTACGCCGTTACTTCCAAAAAACTTCGGATGTATCATCCGCACGGCCGCCAAAGGCGTGAAGACTTCAGAAATAGAAAAGGACCTTCGTGAACAGCTTGAACGCTGGGAAAAAGGAATCCAGCTCATTAAGGAAGGGAATACGCCCGTAAAAGTACTGGGGGAACTCCGCAGGACTTCTGCCATTCTCCGCGACTTGATGAATGAAAGCTTCAGTTTTGACTCGGTAGTGGTAAACGCTCCAGGATTATTCGAAGAATTGCATGACTTTGCCGAGAAAACAATGCCCGGCAAGGAAAAAATCGTAAAACTGTACGAAGGCCGCATTGATATTTTTGACCATTATGGCGTTACCAAGCAGGTAAAGGCCGCATTTGGAAGAAACGTATCCTTGAAAAGCGGCGGCTACCTTATCGTTGATCATACGGAAGCTTTACACGTCATCGACGTGAACAGCGGAAATATGACCAAGCGCGAGAACGACCAAGAAACGAATGCCATAGAAGCCAACCTTGAAGCTGCAGAAGAAATTGCGCGTCAGCTAAGGTTACGCGATATGGGCGGAATCATCGTGGTGGATTTTATCGACATGCATAAATCGGAAAACAAGGCTCGCCTGTTCGACTATTTGCGTGCGCAGATGAAAAGCGACCGTGCCCGTCACAACATTTTGCCTCCATCCAAAATCGGTTTGGTGCAGATTACCCGCGAACGTGTCCGTCCGGTGATGGACATTGAAACGAAGGAAGTTTGCCCCACCTGTAACGGAACCGGAAAAGTAGAAGCAACCTTGTTGGTGGTGGATGATATCGAAAACCAATTGCGTTACCTGCTTGCCGACCAAAAGGAGCCAAGTGCTACGATTGAGTGTCATCCGTTCATCCATGCCTATCTCACGAAAGGTTTCTTCTCCCGAGCCTTTAAATGGAGCTGGCAGTATAAAAAATCGGTAAAGGTTCGTCCCAATATGGATTTTACGCTTTCCGAATACCGTTTCCGCGATAAAGCAGGCAAAGAAATTATCGTGTAAGGTGAGTACCTACCAACCACATTTTCAAGAAATCCGTTTCCCATTGGGGAACGGATTTTTTATTGACATCAAAATTTTACGTGAAGATCTGAACCATCCGGTTTTGCAAGGCAACAAATTTTGGAAACTGAAATATAACATCGAAGCGGTTTTAAAAACCGAACATCGCACGTTATTAACTTTTGGCGGAGCGTATAGCAACCATATCCATGCCACCGCAGCAGCCGGTAAATTAAGCGGAATCCGGACCATCGGCGTTATCCGTGGCGAAGAACCAAAAGTATACAGCCCAACTTTACGATTCGCCGTCGAAAATGGCATGCACTTACATTTCGTTTCACGTTCGGATTATCGGCAGAAGGAAAATCCAATGTTTATAGAACCGCTCAAAATCCAGTTGGGCGATTTTTTTCTTATTCCTGAAGGCGGATCAAACAACCTGGGCTTAAGAGGATGTGAAGAATGGGGAAGCCGCTTGGCCGGGACGGCTGATATTTATTGCCTAGCCGCGGGAACTGCCACCACAGCCGCAGGAATCGCAAAAGCATTGCTTCAGCACCAGCCTGATGCACAAGTTTGGGCATTTTCCACATTGAAAGATGGCGGTTTTTTAAAAAACGATGCCGAAAAAGTGGCCGGTTGTCTCCTTCAGAATCTACACATCATCACAGATTATCATTTTGGTGGTTATGCAAAATATAACAACGAGTTACTGGAATTCATCCATACAATGGAAACACAATATCATCTTCCGCTAGAGCAAGTATACACAGGGAAAACCTTGTTTGGGTTGTTGGATATGGTGGAGAATGGTTTAGTTCCTTTGGATAGACGAGTTTGTTTTATTCATACGGGTGGGATGCAGGGGAAGATAAAATTACGCTAGTTTATATACAGTATCACCGCTATTAGAATGATTTGAATATTATATATTAAATCATTCACAAAACCCACACATTTAATAATTACCTTAAAATCAATCAAATATTAAAGCATATTTGAAAAAAAATGCCCCTGTTTTCACAGAGGCATTTCAGCTATTGAACAAAAATGATGTTTATCCGAATAACATTAACGGATAGTCGTTAACCATTCACCAACTCTAGTTACCGGCCTTGAATTTTTTCACAGACTCAATCAAGCGAGGCAATATTTCAAAAGCATCACCCACTACACCATAATCAGCCGCTTTAAAGAACGGTGCTTCCGGATCTTTGTTGATGACCACGATTACTTTAGATTGGTTTACACCCGCCAAGTGTTGGATAGCGCCGGAGATACCTACGGCAATGTATAAGTTAGGACGGATAGCGATACCCGTTTGTCCCACGTGCTCATGGTGCGGTCTCCAATGGATATCGGCTACCGGACGGGAACATGCCGTGGCGGCACCCAATAATTTAGCCAATTCTTCAATCGGGCCCCAGTTCTCAGGACCTTTCATACCGCGACCGGCAGATACTACCAATTCAGCCTCTGGCAATGGAATTTCGCCTTCCTGTTTTTTGGTTTCCACCAAACGGATATGGCTATTTTTTACGGATGGCGCAAACGCTTCAACAGAAGCAGAACCGCCCGATTTTACCAAGCCCGTGCTGTTTGGCGTAAAGGATATAATTTTTACGTCGGTGGCAATCTCCACATTGGCAATGGCTTTACCCGAGAATACGTTCTTTTTTACCTTGATGGTACCGCCAGCAACCTCAGGATAAGCGATAGCACCGGAAACCAAACCTGCACCCAAACGGGCAGATAAACGTGGGGCCAAAGCACGACCCGAATTGTCAAACGGGAAAACGATTACTTTGGAACCTTCCTGCGCAACGGCCGCAGCCACCGCATCAGAAAAAGCGTTGGACTCAAATGCATCGAAACCGCCGCCTTGTGCGTGCAATACCTTGGAGGCACCGTACTCACCCAACTGGGCAACTTCCGATGCATCGGCCGTACCGAACAATACCGCCGTAACGGTAGTACCTAATTTATCGGCCGTGTTTTTGGCATAAGAAACACCTTCGAAACCGGCTTTTTTGATGTTACCGCCTGTAGCTTCTACATATACTAATACTGACATACTTTCAATTTTTTAATGTGATACAAAACGGATTAGATAACCTTCGCTTCGCTGTGTAACAATTGTACTAACTCGTCCATGTTGTCCGGAGCGATCATTTTCACGCCGGCTTTTGCCGGTGGCAAATCAAAACCCGCCACCTTCACCAAAGGCTGGATACCTTGCGGCTCCACCACGGTAATGGCTTTGGTACGGGCAGCCATGATACCGCGCATGTTCGGGATGCGTTGGTCGGCCATACCTTTTGCGGCAGAAATCACCAAAGGTAAATCTGCTTCGTATACGTAAGTGGCACCGCCTGTTTCGCTCTCAACGCGCGCTACCTTACCGTTTACGTCTAATTTATTTACCGGAGAAAGGAACTCATAACCCACCAATTCGGCAATCATACCGCCTACTTCGGCGTTGTTATGATCAATCGTTTCTTTACCCGTGATGATCAAATCATAATTTTTTGTTTTCGCGAAGGCGGCAATCTGTGCAGCCACGAAATAAGAATCGGCTGCCTCAGCATTTACGCGAACAGCATCATCCGCACCGATGGCCAATGCTTTACGGATCACCGCATCGTCTTCCGCCAAACCCACCGTAATGATGGTAACGGAACCGCCTTGCGCTTCCTTCAATTCCAAAGCACGAACCAAAGCATACCACTCATCCGATGGATTTACGATATACTGCACACCAGCCGTGTTAAACTTGCTGTTGCCGTCCGTAAAAGAGATTTTCGTTGTGGTATCTGGCACCTTACTGATACAAACCAGAATATTCATAATGTTACTTTTTTAATGAATCAATTGGGCAAATTTAAAAAAAAGTATGCATGACGAGCATTTTTTTCACATTCTTAAGCAAACGTATATTGGGCGCGGAAAACGCATATTTTCAATCTGAACCGTGAACCGGCTATCCACTCCATTTTTTTTCTTGTAGGGGCGTGCCGCGACACGCCCCTACAAGAAAAAAAATTTCCGTTCCTATCCAGCGCGACATCAAACGGCGGACGAAAATCACCCGTTTCGGTGATGACGATGATTTTAAAACCATATAAGGCATATAAGGTTTCATATAAGAAGATCACATTTAAGGATATACAAAAAGCATTTTCTTTGAAAAACCTCTTGTCTTCTTTTGTACCTTATGTGGTTCAAAAAAAAGCTTATATGAAACCTTATATGCTTCCTTACATGCCTTATATGTTAAAAAAGCGTTTACTACGCAAACTATAAAACCAACCCTTATGTTTTCTTATGTGGTTCAACTATTACAGAAGTTCTTACATTTGCCATACTATTACATCAGCAATATGCGTCAAATCCAATTTAGGGAAGCCCTTCGCGAAGCCATGTCAGAAGAGATGCGCTTGGACGATAAGGTATTTATCATGGGAGAAGAAGTGGCCGAGTACGACGGAGCCTACAAAGTATCCAAAGGAATGTTGGAAGAATTCGGAGCCAAACGCGTCATCGATACACCCATTTCCGAAATGGGCTTTGCCGGCATCGGCGTGGGCGCGGCCATGAACGGCATCCGCCCGATCATCGAATTCATGACCTTCAACTTCTCGTTGGTGGCCATCGATCAAATCATCAACAACGCAGCTAAAATCTACCAGATGAGCGGCGGGCAGTTTAATATTCCCATCGTATTCCGCGGGCCTACGGGTTCTGCGGGGCAATTGGGCGCCACACACAGCCAAAATTTTGAGGCTTGGTATGCCAATTGCCCCGGTTTGAAAGTGGTGATTCCATCCAATCCTTACGATGCCAAAGGTCTGTTGAAAGCGGCCATCCGCGATAACGACCCAGTGATTTTCATGGAATCGGAGCAGATGTACGGCGATAAGGGTGAAGTCCCCGAAGAAGAATACATCATCCCGATCGGTAAAGCCGACATCAAACGTATGGGAACCGACGTTACGCTAGTTACCTTCGGTAAAATGGTAAAAGTTACGTTGGCTGCAGCCGAGGAATTGGCCAAAGAAGGCATTGATTGCGAAGTCATCGACCTGCGTACTGTTCGCCCGATCGATTATGACGCGGTGATTAATTCCGTAAAGAAAACAAACCGTATGGTGTTCGTAGATGAGGCGTGGCCGTTGGCCAACATATCCACCGAACTCACGTATATGGTACAAAAACGCGCATTCGACTTTTTGGACGCACCCATCATCCGTGTGACGGGCCGCGATGTTCCGTTCCCTTTCGCCCCTACCTTGATTGAGGCCTATTTGCCAAACATTAAACGGATAGCCGAAGCCGTAAAAGAGGTTTCTTATTCGAAAAAATAAATACTTATTGTTAGTATAAAAGAAAATGCCATGTAACAATGGCATTTTCTTTTATACTCATTCGCAATGAAAGGCATTGCCCAAAAATATACAGCTTACAACAAAAAGACTAGCCTTACGACTAGTCTTTTTTATTTTTAAAACACAACGAAAAACGAGACGTTATTTCAACGTAAAGTTTTCCAAAAATTTAGTGGTATAGTTTCCGGCACGGAAATCTTCGTTTTTCATGAGTTGCTGGTGGAAAGGAATGGTTGTCTTGATTCCTTCAATCACAAACTCGTCCAAGGCACGGCTCATTTTATCAATGGCTTCTTCACGTGTCTGGGCCACCGTAATTAACTTCGCAATCATACTGTCGTAGTACGGTGGAATAACATATCCGGCGTAAACGGCGGTGTCTACACGAATTCCATGTCCGCCTGGCGAATGAAAATTCGTGATTTTTCCCGGAGATGGCCTAAAATCGTTGTATGGATCTTCCGCATTGATACGGCACTCGATAGCATGCATCTGCGGATAATAATTCTTACCGGAAATTTTGTCTCCGGCGGCCAACTTGATCTGTTCCTTGATCAAATCGAAATTGGTCACTTCTTCCGTAATCGGGTGTTCCACCTGGATACGCGTATTCATTTCCATGAAGAAAAAGTTGCGGTGCTTATCCACCAAAAACTCAATGGTTCCCACACCTTCGTATTGGATTGATTCGGCGGCTTTTACGGCAGCATTACCCATAGCTTCGCGAAGTTCCTTCGTCATGAAAGGGGACGGCGTTTCTTCCGCTAATTTTTGGTGACGTCGCTGGATCGAACAATCACGCTCACTTAGGTGACAGGCCTTACCGAATCTGTCTCCGGCCACCTGGATTTCGATGTGGCGTGGTTCTTCGATGAATTTTTCCATGTACATACCATCGTTTCCGAAGGCTGCACCAGCTTCCGTGCGGGCGCTGTCCCAATTTTTTTCCAAAGCGCTTTCTTCCCAGATTACACGCATGCCTTTACCGCCACCACCGGCAGTGGCTTTGATGATGACCGGATAACCGATTTCTTTGGCGGCCTTTTTGGCGGCTTTCAAATCCTCCAATAAACCCTCGGAACCGGGAATCGTGGGTACACCGGCTGCTTTCATGGAAGCTTTGGCCGAAGCCTTGTCTCCCATGGAATCGATCATCTCGGCAGATGCGCCGATGAATTTTATGTTATGCTGTTCACAGATGCGGGAAAACTTGGCGTTTTCAGACAAGAATCCATAACCTGGATGAATGGCATCGGCATTGGTGATTTCCGCTGCGGAGATGATGTTTACCATATTAAGGTAAGAATCACGCCCAGCCGGCGGCCCGATACAAACGGCTTCATCGGCAAAACGCACGTGGAGGCTGTCTTTATCGGCAGTGGAATATACGGCCACGGTTTTAATGCCCATTTCCTTGCACGTACGGATGACGCGCAAGGCAATTTCGCCGCGGTTGGCAATCAATATTTTTTTGAACATCTGCTCTTATGTTAGTTATACAATCGGCAAAGCCTCAATCTATGACAGACTATTTAGGCTCAACCAAAAACAACGGCGTATCGTATTCTACCGGTGTGGAATCGTCCACCAGCACCTTCACGATGCGGCCCGAGAGTTCAGATTCGATCTCGTTGAACAACTTCATGGCTTCTATCACACACAACACAGAACCTGGCTTAATTTCGTCTCCCACGTTGACGAACAAATCTTTGTCCGGCGAAGGGCGACGATAAAACGTACCGATCATCGGGGATTTGATCTCGATGTATTTGGAAGTATCTTCCGTTTTTGCCGGAGCAGCCGGAGTAGTAGCGGCGGCAACAGGAGAAGCTACCGGAGCTGCCTGTACGGGAGCCGATGCAGCCATTGGAGGCGCAGCTTGGTAGATTGGTGTTTGGCCAGTTTTAATTACCAGCTTCACGCCTTTCATTTCAATTTCTACTTCGTTTACGCCAGATTTGGCAACAAATTTTATCAAGTCCTGGATTTCTTTCAGATCCATAAGCGTTTTAAATTTTAGCGAACGACAAAAATGAGAAAAAAACGGACGTCAGCAATAAAACCATACTTCCACAAATATAAAACACTCATAATCATTTAAATGAATTACTAACTATTCTTTTTGTGCCATAAACTAAGCAAAATACCCAAAGTACTTCATTTCAGTTTATTGACTTATTAACCAATTGATTTACTGTATTGCGACAGAGAACGGAATATATCTCCAAGGTAAAATATTATCTTTGTGCTAACTCAAAAAGAGGTTTTTGTTGCGCGTCATCGATTTATGAAGAAGATTAAGCTGGAAATTGTTGGGCTGTCCTATAGTCAAACCCAATCGGGCGCTTATGCGTTGGTACTGGGAGAAAGTAACGGAAAAAGAAGGCTTCCTATCATCATAGGTGGCTTTGAGGCACAAGCCATAGCCATCGAACTGGAAAAAATGGCACCTTCGCGTCCGCTCACGCATGACCTTTTCAAAACCTTTTCGGATAAATTTGGCGTGTCGGTCAACGAGGTCATCATCCATAACTTAAGCGAAGGTATTTTTTACTCCAAACTGATTTGTCACGACGGCCTCAAAACGGAAGAAATCGACAGCCGTACGTCCGACGCCATTGCCTTGGCGGTTCGTTTCAAATGTCCGATTTATACGTATGAATTCATCCTTTCTTCTGCCGGAATCGTGATAGACGAGACCAAGGAAGATGAAGAAAGCATAGAATCATCAACTGAACCGGAAGAAAACCTAAATCCGACCACATTCAAAAGTTCCGATCCCTTCAACGACCTTTCCTTGGAAGAGCTAAAAGAGCAATTGAAAAAAGCCATCGACGAGGAAGCTTATGAAAAGGCGTCGAAAATTCAGGCCGAGCTCAACAAAAGAAAACACTCCTAATCCTTATTTAATGCAAATACCCCGCCCCATCTTGATCGGCTTTTTTGTGTTGCTGTGCTTCGGCCAAGCTTTTTCACAAGATAGCCTCCAACAAATCGTGCCCGCCATCCAAGACAGTGCCGTAGCCATCACTTCAGTTTCCGGTGCCGCTCCAGTTCAGTCCATGCCTACGGTCATCGCTACCGAAGAATCAGGCGGCATCCATCGGTTCCATGGTTTTATCGGCATCATATTTATCCTGGGACTGGCCTTTCTATTCTCCAACAACCGTAAAAAAATAAACCTGCGTTTGGTTATTTCCGGGCTTGTGCTTCAGGCACTCATTGCCGTATTGATTTTACAGGTAAAGCCCGTACGTACATTTTTTGAATACCTGGGAAAAGGGATGCAGAAGATTGAGCAGTTTGCCAAGGAAGGCGTAAATTTTGTGTATGGCGGTATTGCCGTGATCGGACACGACGGAAGCACCCAAAGCTATACGGCACCACATGCATTCGTATTCGCGTTCAACGTAACGGCCACCATTATTTTGGTTTGCGTTATCGTGGCCGTACTATACCATATCGGCATCATGCAGCGCATCGTAGCCGTTATTGCCAAAGGCATGAACTTCATTATGCGAGTGAGCGGTGCGGAAGCATTGAGTAACGTAGCCAGCGCATTCGTGGGTCAGGTAGAAGCGCAGGTCATGATCCGTCCCTATTTAAGGGGAATGACCAAAAGCGAATTATTGGCTTCCATGAGTGGAAGTTTGGCCTGTATCGCCGGGGGAATCTTGATCGTGTACGCCAACATGGGTGCGCAGGCAGGTATGAATTTGGCGCCAAAACTCATCATGGCCAGCTTGATGGCCGCTCCGGGTGCATTGATCATTTCCAAAATCGTATATCCGGAAACGGAAGAATCCCAGACCATGGGAAAAGTGAAACTGGAAGTAAAAAGTGAATACACCAACCTCATCGATGCCATCTCTCACGGTGCCGGCGACGGTTTTAAGATAGCCATGAACGTGATTGCCATGCTCATCGGTTTTATTGCCTTGATCGCCTTGGTAGATTGGTCGTTGATGAAAGTGGGACATATTTTCGATCCATCCTTCAACCTCTCGCTGAATTGGATTTTCGGTAAAATATTCTATCCATTCGCTTGGTCCATGGGCATCCCAAACCAAGACGTGAGCAATGCCGCCACATTATTGGGACAGAAACTGACGGTAAATGAATTCTTGGCCTTTAAGAACCTCACGACGAACGAAATTCCGATCGTAACCGAAAAAGGTTTGTTGATCATCAGCATCGCTATATGCGGGTTTGCCAACTTCAGCAGCGTAGGCATGCAGATTGGTGGAATCGGCGCATTGGCTCCGGAACGCCGGGCAGATTTAGCCAAATTGGGACTGAAGGCTTTGTTCTGCGGAACATTAGCTTCATATTTATCAGCGTGTATTGCCGGTATTCTAATGTAGCGGGTCTCTGGTTTCGTCTTCGCTCGACCTGACGACAACCCTGACGACCTGACGACGGCCAAATCACAAATCCACTATGGATAATTGTTACGCGGTGTTTCCGGCAAGGATATTATAGGCATTCGAAAAAAATATCGAATTAGAGACTCAGCCCAAAAGCCACGAGCGAGCAAAACGATAAATCTATGTTATTTCCCCAGTCATATCGAGCGAAGTCGAGATATGATTCTACCTTTGTTCTCGGTTTGAGAAACAAGACGCCTGAAATAAAGTTAAGCTGGGATTCCGAATTCGAAGGGCTGATTATTGTGATCACCTGTGCTGAGAAAGATTACCGTACCGGTTGGGCCATCAATAAAGTACTGGAGATCAATCTGGAACAAAAGGAGGAGATGAGCCGCCACCTCGGCAAGGAAACCGCCGAATTCTCAAGGTTCGAATACTGGGACGAAGAGCAGCAAAAATTGTGGCGCATGCTCTCCAACCGAAGCGAGAATGGATTTCTGGCACCCGAATACAAGAAGTTTGATTATATCCTTTTTGCCTTCGGAGAGTTTTTACCCGGCAAATCGGAATATTTTCTGGAACAACTCCGGTCCGTCCGCTTCATCACCTCCGCTTATACCGTACCGGCGCAAAGCATCAAAACAAAAGAACTTTTACTCACGTAAATAGAAAATATGGAAAATTTCACAAAAACCAAGATTGTAGCCACTATCGGCCCCGCCTCTTCATCGTACGAGATGTTGAAGAAAATGGCCGAGGCCGGTATGAACGTAGCCCGCATCAACTTCTCCCACGGCTCCCATGCCGACCATAAAAGTGTGATTGAAAACATACGCCAGCTCAACAAAGAAACGGGAGCACGAATCGGGCTATTGGCCGATTTGCAAGGACCGAAAATCCGTACCGGCGTGGTAGAAAACGAACCGATGGTATTAAACGATGGCGACATCCTTACTCTGACGACCAAAGAGACGGTCTGTGCCAATGGAACCGTTTACATCAAATACGACCGTTTTGCGAGTGACGTAAAACCGAACGAACAGGTGTTGATCGACGATGGAAAAATCGTGTTACGCATCATTGAAACCGACAGCAACGAAACCGTTAAGGCGGAAGTCATCAACGGGGGGAATCTACTTTCAAAAAAAGGCGTGAATCTGCCTAATACCAAAGTTTCCATTCCATCCTTGACGGAAAAGGACCTAAATGATTTGGATTTTTTGCTGGAAGAAGAAGTGGAATGGATCGGTTTATCCTTCGTCCGTTCTGCGGCAGATATTATCGAGTTGAGACACCGCATCCGCAAAAGCGGTAAACGCTGCCGGATCATCGCCAAAATAGAAAAACCCGAAGCATTGGAAGATATCGACGACATCATCCGCGAAAGCGATGCCGTGATGGTGGCCCGTGGGGATTTGGGTGTGGAATTGCCGATGGAGCAGGTTCCCGTTATCCAAAAAATGATCGTAAAAAAATGTCTGCAAATAGGTAGACCGACGATTATCGCCACGCAGATGATGGAAAGTATGATCACCAACTTCTCGCCTACCCGTGCCGAGGTAAACGATGCCGCCAACTCCATTTTGGACGGTGCGGATGCCGTGATGCTGAGCGGGGAAACCTCTACCGGAAAACACCCGGTGCGTGTGGTAAATGCGGTGAAACGCATCATACAACACATTGAAGAGCAAGATATTTACAATTTTCCGATTACGCCTTTCCAGAAGGAGCATCCGACAAAGGAAAGATACATATCGAACGAAATCTGCTTCAACGCGAGCCGTGTGGCCAACGAAATGAACGCCACAGCCTTGGTGGCCAATACGCATTCCGGTTATTCGGCCATCAAACTTTCGAGCTCGCGCCCTAAAGCAAATATTTATGCTTTTACGGATAATGAATTTATATTAAATGCATTGAGTTTGGTTTGGGGCGTACGTTGTGTGTATTATGATAAATTCGTGAGCACCGACCATACCATTGCCGATACCAAATACACACTCAAGAAATTAGGTTTTGCACACGATGGTGATTTCATTGTGAATATCGCGAGCATTCCGATGGAAGAAAAGGGAATGTCGAACATGTTAAAAATTAGCGTTGTATAATTATACCGCGTAAAACTTTTCAACGAATTACATTTCTTGTTAATAACCTATTGCAGCCACCGGGCAGATAGGGTATTTTTGCATAAAAGTTAGTACCGATGATACAGAATGATAAACCACGCGTAATCGTAAAGAATAAAAACCTACAATTCATTTTCGATTATTGCCTTGAAAGTAAAACCCCTTTTACCGCCAATCCCCGCCTAAGCGGAGACGAGTGGGAAATTGAATTCAAAATCACCGACATTATGGGTGCCGTGGCTTTGGGTATGTTCCTTCGCGAAAACCGTATCGAACCGGTGGGTATCCAGGTCATCAAGCCCCAACCGGTGGCTGCTGTGGTGAAAACCAAAGTAACCAAAACCAAAAAGCAGGAATCCGAAATTACGGAGCCTACTTTCGCGACTGCGACACAATCGACAGCCAGCCAACCGATATTTACGGAAACACCGGCAGCTACCACTGCCCAAAACGAAATCGAAGAGCCGGAAGAATCAGAAACGGAACAAGAAGTAGAAGCCGTTGAAACAGGCGGATTCTCCCCGGAAATGTTATTTGACGAGAACTAGTACTTCGGTCAAATCCCAATGGATTTAGCACATATTATATTCCCTTTTTCCTGTAAACCATAAAGGAAAAAGGGAATTTATTTTTTTCGTCCGGGTCGTTTTTTACCTCGGAAACCAATTCCCACTCAGCACCAGGATCTGGGAAATAAGTATCGCCTTCAAAGTCTTGGTGGACGCGGGTAAGGTATAATTCATCGGCCATATTCATAAACACACGGTAAATCTCTCCCCCGCCGATGACGGAAACCCGCTCTTCCTGCGCACAGATAGCCAAAGCCTCATCGGTAGAATTCACTACCTCGATTCCTTCGCGGGAATAAGATGTATCACGCGTAATCACGATGTTTCTACGGTTGGGAAGCGGGCGCCCGACCGATTCGAAGGTCTTACGCCCCATGATGATGGGAAAACCCGTAGTAGATTCTTTAAACCATTTCAGATCGGCAGGCAGGCGCCAAATCAATGTGTTGTCCTTACCTATCACGCCGTTTTCCGAGGCTGCTACCACTAGGCGGATAACTGGTTTTTTATGTTCTTTTGATTCTGGCATGTCAAATCCTATAATGATTACAAAGGAACTAATTTAGCCGTATGGTCAATCTCTCATAAAAATTAAAGTCGATGGATAAACCGGCGGCGTAGATAGTCACTTTAGCTTTATACTTACCCAAAATATCTTCGTGATGCTTTCGCTCACTTATTGCCAAAGCCACAGAATTGTGAAACAAATTGAAAAGTGGAGAGTTGAAAATGGAAAACACCATGCTCCATTTTCAATGCTGTTTTCAATTCCTTAACGAAAGGTTAAAGCATTTCAATATGTTAAAACCTACTCTATCTTTGACTTACCGTGAGAATGAGAAATCGCTTTTTACCCGTTTCAATTTTGTTGATGAGTGCTGCATTGGTCGGAATTTTCGGCTTGCAGGTGTATTGGTTTAAACAGGCCTACGAACTCAAAAGCCGGGAGTTTGATGCGCGGGTAAACATGGCCCTGTTAAAGACGGCCGAACGGGTGGAGGAACTCGAAACCAAAGCGATTATCCGCAATAAGCTGGAACCAGGGATTAATTACTATCCTAACTATCCCGACTCCTTGTCAGCCACTTCCATCCCATCTTCCGCCGTATTGGACCAAACCAATTTTTCCATCCGGGAACCGGAACAGGAAACGGAAGCAAGCGCATCACAACAAAAACTGTTCTTGCCTGATGGCAGGGAACTTACCCTAGAATCAAGTACCATAGGGGGCCAAATGACCGATAGCATGCGCCATGCCATCCAGCTTGAAAGAAAAAAATGGTTTACGGATATCATTTTGGAAATGGAAGCCTATACAAAACGAGGCCTCCAAGGTACCAATCCGCAACAGGTTGACTCTATCTTAAAATCTACGTTGCGCGATTTCGGTATCCGGTCGCATTATACGGGTGCCGTTTATCTCCCTGAAATGGATAGCGCCATGCTGTTTACGGGAACTACATCATTCACGCCTTTACACGAATCGCAATATTATATCCGCCTTTTTCCGCAGTACATGTTTGCGGCACCACAATTTTTGGTCATCGACTTTTCTGACAAAGCCGCATCCATTGTGGCGGAATTGCAGACGATTATCATTCTATTCCTATTGTTTTCGGCCATCATCATCGGCGTGTATTCCTATACGTTGAGAAATTTTTTGCGCCAACGGAAATTGTCCGAACTCAAGACAGACTTCATCAATAACATGACGCACGAGTTCAAGACACCGATCGCATCCATCTCGTTGGCGGCAGATTCTTTAAAAAACCCAAAAATTTTACAAAATCCGGAACTGATTTTGCATTACGGGGAAATCATCAAGGAAGAAAACCGCCGGATGAACAGGCACATAGAATCCGTATTACAATCCGCCATATTGGAGAAGGATGCCCTCCAGCTCCGGAAAGAAAAGGCGCATATCCATGCTTTGTTGGAAACGGCGGCGGATAGGGCAAAATTCCAACACCGTATACGCGAAATCCGCATTGCCGAAGAATATATGGCTGATGAGGATGAAGTTTGGGGCGATGAGATCCACTTGGTAAACGTATTCGTTAATCTATTGGACAATGCGGTGAAATACTGCGAAGGAACGCCCGAAATCACCATTCATACGCGCAACGAGAACAATTCCGTCATCATTACGTTTGCAGATAATGGAATAGGAATAAAAAAAGAAGACCTAAAAGAAATATTCCAGAAATTCTACCGCGTTCCCACCGGCAATTTACATAACGTAAAGGGCTTCGGATTGGGATTAAGCTACGTAAAGTCAATTGCCGAATTGCATGACGGAAACGTATCGGCGGATAGTGTATACGGAAAAGGTAGTATATTTAGCATAACAATACCCTTATATAAAAATCAGGAGGAAACACAACATGAGTGAAGCACCTAAACATAAAATTTTGTTGGTTGAAGATGATCCGTCTTTCGGTGGACTGATGCGTGATTTTTTGCGCATGAACGACTTAGATGTGGAACTATGCACCGATGGTGAAATGGGCAGAGAAGCATTCCACCGCGATAAATTTGATTTGTGTATCCTGGATGTGATGATGCCGAAGCTGGATGGTTTTTCGCTGGCTACGGAAATCAAAAAAATGAACCGTGATATCCCCTTGATATTCTTGACGGCCAAAACGCTTCGCGAAGATATGCTGAAAGGGTACCAAATCGGTGCCGACGACTATATCACCAAACCGTTCGATTCCGAAATTTTGTTGATGAAGGTGAATGCCATTCTGAAAAGAAATGCATCCCAAAATGCCCGCGAGAAACAATCCGTTTTCCGTCTGGGCGAATTTGAATATAAACACAGTACACGTGAATTGGTACATCCAACGGCCGGCACGTCAAAATTATCTCCGAAGGAAGGAGAATTACTGCGGATGCTTTTGGTGGCGCAAGACTCGGTGATGTCGCGCTCTTTGGCCTTAAAAACCATTTGGAAAGACGACAACTATTTTACCGGCCGAAGCATGGACGTATATATCACCAAACTCCGTAAATATCTTTCTGCCGATTCCCGCATCGAGATCCGCAATATTCACAGTGAAGGATTTATGTTGACGGTGAACGAGTAATTCTCTTAACGCTAACATTTATGACCTTTAATGAATATTTACCGTTTATTGACCATAATTGCATAAGAGACATTAAAAGAGATTTTCTTAATAATTACTCTTACCTGATTGACAAAAGTATTTTAACAGACAATCCCCTAACCGAGAATGTTATTGTTAACCTTAGTGATCAATATTCTGCCAAGGAACTAGATTTTGATAATGATAGATTCGAATTTATATATAAGAAAAAAGCTGAAGTAAATTGGTTATATTCTTATCAGAATGGGCTTGGAAGAGAATCTAAGCACATTAAATTCGATTTTCAAATCATTGGATATATAAATGTGATTAGGAATAACAGTTACAGCTATGAAATACTGGATCCTATTAAAAATCAATTAAGAGAACTACAAGAATTAAGAAATAGATTCAAAGAAAAATTAGAAATACCAAGTTTATATTTATATCGATCAGAATACTTAAACACTGACTTTATATCTAAATTCGTAGACGTTTCTCGCAGAATAATATCAATAAGACCTTTTCACGATTATCATTTTGCCAATGATTTGATATATTCTACTCAACATTTATCAAACACTTTAGCTGAAATTGAGCTATATAAACCCAATTTATATAATTTTTTAGATGAAAAAATACACCTAGGCAGTAAAGAATACTTTAGTTATAATTTATCTTTTTATGACAAGCAATATTATTTTTTAGCATCAACATATATACAATTATTGTATAACCATTGGGATAAAATCGGAGATTTAATTTATTATTTCTTTGACGTTGGAATTAGCAATGAGCGTAACGTTTATTTCAGCACTGTTATAAAAGGATTTCCTGAAAACTTTAAAAGCGAACATTTTAATTGGTTAAATAATTTCTATTTAGCTGATTATGAAAAAATAAATAGTGAGAGGCAAGAAGTTGTTCACTATACTAGCTTAGAATCTAAGATTTTCAGAAATCATATGGATTCACACTCAGATGTAGAAAAAATATCAGAATTGCAAAATTGGAAAACGAACTTGCCAATTATTTTTAAAGATCTGTATATTAAATCCATACAAGGAGTAGAAAAAGCCATGCAATTAATTGAAAGCAAAACTTAACTAGTATTACTTATATTCGGGCAACTAAATTCATCCCCATGAATCGTAGAGAATTTGCACGAAACACAATCCTTGCGGCATTGGCCGCCGGCGTGGCACCGTCCGTATCTGCCAAATCATTTTTTGCCGATCCTTTTAACCGTATCGAATTTGGTGATGATTTTCTCTGGGGTGTGGCTACCGCCGCCTACCAAATTGAAGGTGCCTGGAACGTGGACGGCAAAAGCCCTTCCATTTGGGATACTTTTACCCATAAAAAAGGGAACGTAAAAGGCAATGAAAATGGAGATATGGCTTGTGATTTCTACCACAGATATCCGGAAGATATTGGCAATATCCAATCGATGAATTTTGATGTAAACAGATTTTCATTGTCGTGGAGCCGAATCAAACCAAACGGTACCGGCACGGTCAACCAAAAAGGGGTAGATTTTTACCATCGTGTGATAGACAAGACATTGGAAAAAGGATTGCAACCCTGGGTTACCATTTACCATTGGGATATTCCGCAATGCCTGGAAGACAAAGGAGGTTGGGCAAACCGCGAGGTCATCGACTGGTTTTCGGAATATGCCGATTTCTGCACCAAAGAATATGGCGACAAAGTAAAAAACTGGATGATTTTTAATGAGCCGGCAGCCTTTACCGGTCTGGGATATATGGCCGGAATGCATGCGCCCGGAAAGGTTAACTTTTCCAAGTTCAAGAAAGCGGTGCATCATGTGGTGCTTTGCCAGGCGGAAGGCGGCCGCATAGCCAAAAAAAATGTACCCGACGGACAGATAGGCACTACATTTTCTGTATCATCCATCCATCCTAAAACGCAGGCGGAAAAACATGTAAAGGCGGCCAAGCGAATGGATACCATCTTCAACCGTTTATTTATAGAGCCAGCGTTGGGAATGGGCTATCCGGTAGATGGCTGGAACCACCTTAAAACCATGGACAAGTATTTCAAACCCGGGGATGCCGAAAAAATGAAGTTCGACTTTGATTTTGTGGGCATACAGAATTATTTCCGCACGGTGGCACAGTTCAGCTTATTTCCACCCATTATGTGGGCCAATCAAGTCAATGCAAAGAAATTGGTAGAAGACCAGGCTGATTTAACGGACATGGGTTGGGAAGTTTATCCAGCCGGGATTTATGAGGTGTTGAAAAAATTTGCCGCATATCCCAACATCAAAAAAATATACGTGACCGAAAATGGTTCCGCATTCAAGGATACCGTAATAGAAAATTCGGTGCACGACGATAAACGTATCCAATATTTCAAAGGTTATTTGGAACAGGTATTGAAAGCCAAAAAAGAAGGCGTTCCGGTTAAAGGATATTTCGTTTGGAGCCTGATGGATAATTTCGAATGGGCTGAAGGTTTCCACCCCCGATTTGGTTTGGTACACGTGGATTTTGAAACACAGAAACGCACCATCAAAGACAGCGGTTTATGGTTTAGGGATTTCTTGGGAAAATAATATATAACAAAAGCGGGCAACCCTTGATTGGATTGCCCGCTTTCATATTGGAGCCTTTAAAAAACAGTGATTATAATTTCACTATTTTTTTCACGGCGTTAAAGTTATCGCCATTAAAACGAACAAAATAATTACCAGCCGGCAAGTGGTCAACAGCAATGCTGGTTTCATTTCCGGTCAATTGATAATTATTCATGATTCGGCCTTGTACGTCTACGATAGACATATTCACGACACCCATCACATCACCTAAGAAGTCGATGTTGATTCGCTCGGCAGTCGGATTTGGGTATACGTTAAACATCATGTTGGAAGTTGCTTCTTCGATACCGGAAATCGCATTTTCTCCAAATATGGCAAATGGACTGAAATCAGAAATGTTGGAAGCCGTTAACATATACATACCGTTTGACTCGGTAGCGGCAGAGACAGAACTCACCATTTCCCACATACCAGTCATATAGTGTCCAACATATGCAGAAGCACGATCAAAACCATTTACTTCCAAACCGGCTTTCCACATAAAACGGATATTGGCATCCAAATCCGAAATATTTACGTCTGGTTCAATAAACCAAGTTCCGTTTACTACTGGCTGATTATCGGCCAAGTCGGTACCGGATGTACCTTGTGCCAATACGCCTTCGTCAACGCCTACGCGCATAACTCCCGTAGATGAACCGCTATTGAATTGGATGCCCACTGGCATATAATTGCTGGCAGTTCCTACCGGAAAATTCATAAAAGTACTGCCGCCGCCAGACAATGTCATGCCCAAAGAACCATCCACCGTCGTAATGATATAAGATGAGCTATCAGCGCCCATAATGGTACCTGTTGGTCTTATTTCCAAGTCGTTGTCATCAATATTGATATGTCCGGCAGTTAAATTCAATGTACCATGTACCACCAAATCAGAACCAATCATCAAAATATTATCTTCACCTACATTCACTGTAAAATCATCTACGTCATGGCCAGTGGTGCTGAAATATAATGCGCCTCCAATACCGTTGGTAGAATTTATACTGATGTTTGACGTATTGGTAGAAACAATTTCGCCATCGGCAGAAGCGGCCAAAGTTCCGTTGATTGTCAAATCATTTCCATTCAGGATCAGATTACCTTCGTCCAATGTCAATGTACCGTTTACATCCAAATCAGAGTTCAGTGTCACCGAGTTAGCCGTACCTACATTAATGGTTACGTTATTCAATCCTGGACCGTCAATTTCAAAACCTGTTACCGACGAACCTTGTGTGTAAGTTAAGTTGTATGTATTGGTTAGATTCACCGTTCCTCCGACGATGTTCATGGTACCATTGTTGATCACCACTTCTGCATCTTGGGCCAAAATAAAACTACCTCCATCTATTACATTCAATACGCCCGACGACAAGGTAAACATGTCTTCAATGGTTAATGTAGCAGCTAATGGAAGTGTGGCGGCGGAAGTTACGTTCTTCGCATTTATTTCGCCGGTAAACGTAAAGTTTCCGCCATTATAAATGAAATCTTCCACGGTAATATCACCGTCTCCAGAAATCGTTCCCGCGGTCAGGATTAAATCCCCCGCACCCGACGAATTAAGAATACCTTCAATCTGAACTGAAGCCCCGCCGATACCAAGTACTCCAGGACCGTCTACGATAACGGTGTTGTTTAATGTAACGGTAATCCCGTCCGGAATTTCTACCGTGGTGTTATTACCTAAACTAAATGATGGCGCAGTTCCACCGCTCCATGTACTTGGATCACTCCAATTACCAGATTGCACTGCCGTTTGGCCTATTGCGATTCCCGTCGTTAAAGTAAATCCAATTGCCCAAAGACCTGTTTTTAAAATTGTAAAAGTTTTCATACGTTCTTTATTTATTTATTATCCTACCGTACATAATGAACCAATTAGATGCCATCTAATTAAAATCATTAATATCAAATAGTTATATAAATAACCGTGTAGAAATTCTACACCTTATGAGAATAAAAACGCCCCAAAAGGTATTTTTTTGATTATAACTTCTACAATTCTAACGTAAATACTTTAATTAAATATATAGTTTTAAATTATAAAAAAAGATGCGTAATTATTTAATTTTACGCACCTTACAAAATATACATTAATATATCATATTCTTATTCATTTTCTCGGATATCGTACCGTTTACCACATTTCCTAAATTTTTCACGTTCTTCCTCGCTCATATTTTCCCATTTCTGGCGAAAACGTTTTCCCCAGGCTCCTATTCCACCGCCTCGCATACCACCGCGGCCGCCACCGAACCCAAACAATATTTTAGCTAAGGCAAATACACCCAATGCCTGTACAAAAGTGATCGTGGTGAGGCCAAACAAGGCTGGCATCAACCAAT